>BNJU01005523.1_pt1 | contig 70124 bp, 92 predicted proteins | sample 8539281 | NCBI WGS metagenome assembly BNJU01 (sample SAMD00202456, study PRJDB9452) | human saliva metagenome | isolation source: human saliva | place: Japan | reverse complement strand
CTCAGTCTGCTTTTTAGTCGTTATTGAATACTTTTCTTTTTCTTTATCTTCCTTATCGTCTTCATTTTGTTTTAAATAAATTTGAAGTACCTTCCCTGAGGTATAATGTCCAAATGTTAAATTGTCAGGTTCTTTTTACAATCAATTGGTTTTTAATTATTTGTACTAACCTAAAAAAATATTTATTAAGATATCTAATTCTTCCGAAGATTTATTTCCCATTAAATTTAATAATCCTTGATATTTTGTTTTGCCATAAAGGATTATCATTTTTTTATCGTATTCAAAAAAATTATATAGCACTCTCGAAAAAAATTTCTTAGATGTTTTTTTGAGATCTTTTTAGACATAAGAAATAGATCCATCGAAATTTCAATTTTATTTTTTTTAATAGTTTACTTTTTATTACAAAGATTAATGATTTCTTCAGTTATTTCATCTATTTTTCAAAAATATCATTTTTGATTTAGTGCCCAGTTCAATAATATTTGTTCATAGTAAGATGCGGTGTTTATAAACTGGTAATTATTATAAATATTTTTTTGCCTCATATACTGTTTCTTCCAATTCAACTACTCTTTTTTTGCTTCAAAGACAGATTATATAGGATACGAATGTAGTTTATATAAATTATATTTTTATTATTTTTTTCTCAACTATTCTTTTTGCCCTTTCTGAAATTTCTTTTTAATCGCGATAAAGTTTGATACTTTTCTGACAATCTTCTCAGAATAGAAATATACATGAATGCTATTACTTCAGAATCTGAATAGAGATTATATACCTCTTCTATTTTTCATCGCTGTATCTTTAATCTCACGTTTATTACCTTGATAAAATGACACATTATATAGGACCCTTACATACTCAGTACAAACATCTTCGGAATACTTATTATTACTAGGATTGTTGAAGGATGAATATATTCCTTCGGCTTCATGTATAATTTCTTGTATATTAATTTCTTTACTCTCTTTATCATTCATTTTTAAAAATAAAAATTTAAACATGCTAAGGCTAATCTAGGAGAGTAACTAACCTGATTCTTCACTTCTTTACCTTTTCTATAAATTTCCTCTAACGAAGACATATACAAGTTGTCTATAGATAGTTTAAAGAGAAAAATTTAAATATTTAACTACGACTTCTTCGGAAGTCCGATTGCTCCTGTAAACTTCTTCACCTTGCCTTATTAACTTCGAAATTATAGATTCTTCAACAAATAAATAGGAGAAATTTAAAAGAAAATCATAATAGGCAATTGCTACTGCTTCAGCAATATGAGGATGTTGGTAAACTTTCTCACCTTTATTTAATGCTAAGTCCTCATAGTCTGTTTGTACTAATTTTTGTAAGTAAATTTAGATAGGATAAAATTACACTATTTGATGTATTATGACTTGAATACGCTTTCTCACCTTGGTTTATTATTTCTCGTATTAAGGAGCTATCTTCTATTACTTGGCAAGCTTCTGATAAAAAAATTTAAATAAGCTACCGCTACTGCCTCTGAGGTTGGATGATCTTTAAATACTATTTCACCCTTTTCTATTGCTAAATTTGATACATCACTTTTTGTTATAAATAAATAATAAAAAGAAACTCAAAGTAATGTTCTAATAATTCTGTTGAATTAAAATATTGTTTATGTACTTTTTCGCCTTTCTCTAATATTTTTGGAATTTCAAAACCTTCAATCAAAGAACGCTTAAGAAAGTCAAAGTATCGTCCTGCTACTTTCTCCGATTTTTTTATGCTGCTTATATACTTTTTCAGCTTCTACAATTATTTTTTTGCAGCGTCTATTTCTTTTTCAAATAACAAGTAAAGAAAATCTAGATAAGATAGAACCACTATTTCCAAATCTTTATTCTGCATATACAAGTTGTAAACCTTATTCTTTATACCTTTTTAGCTTTGAATTATCACTCTCTCTAAAAAGCAATATCCGTTAACTCATCAATTTTATCATTTACCTGTGAACTCATATCCATATCCATCGCCTTTCTTTTTAAACTAACTATAAAGATATCTCTATTCCATTTTTCCCTTAACTATCAGCCCCTCCCATGTCTCTTAATCTTTTTTTATCTAATAACAAAGAATTATATTTACGTGTATTAAAAATTTCTATTGGGAAATATCTCTTTTCAGTATAGCATGAAAGCGTTTTTTTGGGAAATGATATTTTTTTGATTTATCTTATATTTCTAATATCGTATTTTTAAACTTATCGTTGAATAAAAAAGAATTTGCCTATTAGATTTAATAATAACTACTAACGATTTCATCAGTAGTCTCCCATTCACTCCAATAATTTTACTTTGCGCTACACTACCTCACAATTATATCCAACTATTCTTGGTAATGTTGTCTTCTCTCCATTACCCCAGTCCATTAGATAGCTTTGACTACAACATTTACCAAATGACACTTGAACGATTTTTGTACATTTAATGAGAAAAACATATTTTTGCGATTATATTGAACAGCATAAAAAGTATTTATATGGAACATAGAGATTTGTAAAAGTTGAGGAGAATAAGAAAAATAGATTAATAAAATATACTAAATAGACACTTACAATAAATAGTAAGTGTCTATTTAGTATTGAAAAAAACAAACTATCTTTAATATGCTCTAAAAATTTATTATCAGAAGGGTGTAATACTTAAAAAAACGATTGTTTCAATTCTTCGATGTTGTTAAATCTTTTTAAGTCGGTCCGAATTTATTCCTTTATCCATAAATTCTTTTTAAATTCAAGTATTCAAACTTATTAAAAATTCGTAGTTCGCCCAGTTAAAACAAAAATATAAAAAGTTTACATAAAGCGAATCCCTCAAATTGAAAATCATAATTATTAAATCCCACTATTTGCAACCCAGTATAATCATTAAAACTACCTCTAATCTCTGTAGTTTCCGAGGTTAAAAAAACTTTCATCAATCTTTACTATACCGAAATCAGCAATTTTTACAACCTTAGCATCATCATATAATTTAATCAGAATATTTTTTTGGGAGAAATATCTCTATGATATATCTTTTTCTTTGATAAATACTCAAAACCCTTAATTATTTGTAAACATATTCCTTTTCGTTCTTCAAAACTCAATTTTTTTGGTTATTTTTCACAAATATATTTTTAAAAGACTGATATCGGCATACTCCATGATATACTCATTGTTCTCTTTATCAATAGAATACACTTCTAATATGTATGGAGAATTTAATTTCTTCATAATATCAAATTCCAAATAAAAATCTTTCTAAGTCTTTTTTTAGATATTTCTTTTTGCACGTTTTAGTGCAAATCTTTTTTTGATAGTTTTCATCTAGGTACCTATAAACAGTTGCATAGGAACCTTCACCTATTATTTGTAATGAGTATCTCACTGAACTAACATTTTGAAATTGAACAACTTCTGAACATTCAAAAATTGGCAATTCATAATATAACAAGATCTCTTCAAAAATCTTCTGGTATCATACTGCCTCTATATTCTTTAATAAAATCGGCACATTCATTTATTATCGTATCATAATATCTTTCAAAAATTTACTTTTTAATCCAGCATCTTGACACGCCTTAATAAACTTAGCTGAAAGTTCTATACTATCAATTAACGCTCTACTTAATTCAGCATTAAAATATTTTTGACCTCTTTTTAATACATTCATTTAACTTTCTAAACACCTCAAGCAATTGATAATGTAAATTAGAACATAATCGAGATAATCTTTCATCAAAACAGTCTTTATAAATATCTATATATGCTATACAAGAATCATTACCATATATATCCTCGTAGTCTCTTTCAATATTAGCAATGATATTAGAAAAAGTGTGTATTACTTTTCAATGAAATCAAAAAAATAACCCTCTTTCAATTATTCTGATAATACTTTTTTTGAATTTATAATAATTTATATTAAATATCATTTGAATCAATATCTTCAAGCTTTAAAAAGTAATCTGCTACTTTTTCAGCTTCTTTTTTTCGTTATGTAATTCAAATCCGGATTTTTTTAATACTATTAGCAAAACTCTTCGAACTAAATTATCCATCGATTTTTGCGAGATTTATAATTTCATCCTTTGATTCATTAATCTTATTACCGTGAGATTGTTTACTTCTAATTTTAAAAGATTTTTTTAAGATACTCTTAAACGTATTTTGTTCTTCTTGATTACTCTCACTATTTTTTTCTTCAAAAATAAGCTTATTAGATTTGCTAATTATCGTTGCAATCGACGAAGCATCTGACTGTTTTTGATTTAACAGATTTGTACAAATTTTAATAATATATTTTTGAGATTACTGTGCTCTTAATTCCTTCTAAAGCAAAAAAATACATTGTAATGCCTGAAAGTAAAAATCTATTTTTCACTGATAATTGACCATTTCTCCTAGCTTGCTGTACACTTATAAGCGCTCTAATGAAACTAGATTCCTTACTTCTATCCATATTTTCAGTAATAATAGAAAAATGATTCATTTGAATGATAACTAATTACCGCTTTTTTTCTGATAAAGGTTTCGTCATAATTGGATATAACAATTCAAAAATATTCTTCGACTTTCAACCACTCATAATCATTTAAGTCAACGTTTTTTTGGTCACCATTAGCTAAAAGTATATGGCATATTGATCTGAGTACTATTTATATATCCTGTATTCGTTATAAAAATATGTGTTTTTTTCTTGTACGCATGAATCTTTAAGTAACCAAACCGCCATAGAAAAATACAAAATTAATATTATAAATTTCCGCAAATGGAAATTGATAAATTTTTATCAAGTATTCTTTTAATTGAATCTGCATTTTTCTTCATTGATAGAACTCATAAGCTCTTTCATCAGTACTTGAACTTCATTTGGAAATTCAAACCTTGAACAAATACTAGATTTTTTTAAAAAAACTCCTTAAATCTTAACTCTCCATAACTTTTTATAAAAAAATTTTTTTAGAATTCAAACTAAGTATTTTATCATTATTTTTCAATAAAAAAATCTCACCTTTTAATTCATTATTACACTTACTATTAAAGAAATCGATGGTCCGATTTACATTTAAAAAAATTAATCTCTGATAGAATTAAATTCATTATTTACCTTCTTTCATTTATCTCAAAACTTCATTTTCTTCATCTTAATCCCAACTTCATACCCATTCTGCCTTGCGAGGTCCACTAAACTTAGAATGGTCGGATTATGATGACCACTTTCGGCTCTATTCAGTACGCTTCGTACAATTCCGTTTTTCTCAGCGCACTGATCTTGGTTCAGTCCTTGTTCGAGTCGCATTTTAATGATACTAAGCGCGACTTTTTGAAGGGTTACTTCATTTAATAAATCCTTTTCGAAGTCAGGATACTCTGAAGATAACATCGTGAATACTTTGTTCAAAGAAGAAGTCACTGCCATCCACCCCCTCTTTAACATCTGATAATGGAATTCTTAAGTACCACTCCCCGTCTCTCTTGAATCCCCAATGTTCTAATACTTCTGGCGTCACTCCATCGTCTTGCAAGATTTTTAACACTGCAGCAAGTCGAATCATTTCATTATATTCGTAGTTTTCTAACTGCATTGCCATGTCCATCGTAATCTTAAATTTCTTTCCCAATTTGAACACCTCCATTTTCTTAATTGTAGCATATTTGCTACTGTAGCATATATGCTACTTTTTGCTTTTTTATAGCACTTTTTTGCGGTTATAAAACGCGATTCAAATAATAAATATCGTTGCTTGAAAATATATAATATTAGTCACAAGGTAGTCGGTTTCACACTGTTTATAACTATAGAAAAAAATGTAAGGCTAATTATTTTACTCAAGCTCTGCTTAAAAACACCTCTCTCAGCACTACTTATTGATACATCATCTTTTATATAGTAATGTCCGATTTTTTTATATTGCAAAAGATCATTAGTAGGAATTATTCCTATTCTCTACAGAAAAATTTATTTTTTTAATTTTTTTAGTCTGATTTATCGTCTTTTTGCATATTTTTGTCAGAATATCGACCTTATTTAACACAAAAAACCAGGGCCCTCGCCCTGGTTTCTCAAGTTCAATTTTTTTCTATTTCATCCCATTATAAATCTCATCCGCGATTTCAAAGCCAATTTGTGCCTGTTGCTCTGGCGTCAAGGCGTGGCCTGTGTCCTCCAGTGTTGTGAGGCGGGCGTCTTTTAGGCGCTTCATTGCTTTTTGCGAGGCGGTTAGTGGCACGATATTGTCGTCTTTGCCATGATAAATATGCACAGGCATGGTTAGCTTGTCTAGGTTCGCGTAGGCGTCCATGTCGTAGATATCCGTGATGTAAATCTTGCCGATTTTCGTTCCGAGTAAGTTAAAGGTCTCGGGTACTTCGTCTAGTTTCGGAAAGCTACTTCTAATATCGTCCGGCAGTGAAAAGGCAGGATAGAACAAGAAGAGGCCTGCGATATTGGTGAGTTCTACTGCCGTCAGTGCTGTGACGAGTCCGCCCTGGCTACTTCCCATGAGATAAATTTTCTGCGGATCGGTATATTCCATGCCGCTTGCGATACGGATGGCGTCCTTCAAGTTTTGCACTTCAGTGAGAACAGACATCTCGGTCGTTAGTCCCTCACTCATCGGAGCTGATGAAGAGGACCCTCCTGCAAACTCCAAGCTGAAGACTGCAATGCCGGCTTTAGCCAATGTCTTCTGCACTTCTTCCTCGTGCCGGGCGTTGGCGCCTAGTCCGTGGCTAAAAAAATCACGAGTGGCACCCGTCCGCTCGCGTCTGGCACAAAGGCACGCGCATAGAGATTTTTGCCATTACTTTCGAAGTCATATTCTTTTACGGTATACGCGCCGTCTGTCTTCACTTCGACATGCTCCTGTTGTGTGGTTTGTGGCGTCTGCGCGGTCGCATTCGTCGTGTTCGTACCGTTCGTCGTCGTTCCACACGCTGCGAGTAGCATCGCCACGCCAATTCCCATTAATGCTTTTTTTCATTCATTTCCAACTTTCATGTTTGCTGGGCCGTTGCCCTTTTAAGTAGTCTACCCGCTACGTGGTGGAACCTCAACTTTTTTGCATAAAAAAGACTGCAAGACGTGCCTGCAGTCGGTTCGTTTTACACTAAAAATTCTAATAACTCAGCGTAGCTTCTCACTTCCACGGTTGGCTTAATGGCGGTTCTGTTTTCTTTTGCCGCGAGATTCATCCAAATCGTGTCTATACCTGCGTTGATGCCGCCTTGGATATCGGCTGTTAATGAATCGCCGATGATCACGGCTTTGTCCTTGTCGTAGTCTGGAATCGCATCAGCTACTCGTTCAAAGAAGACTTCACTTGGTTTTTGTGCCCCGACTTCTTCCGAGATAAACACTTTTTTGAAGTATTTTGCAATCGGTGAGTTCGACAAGCGCCCCTTTTGAATCGTCGTGATACCGTTTGTGGCAGCGTATAAGTCATATCCAGCGTCCTGTAACGCTTGAAGCAACGCCTCTGCTCCTTCGTACGTTTGGCCTTGCGTTCCGAGAATAGCTTCGTAATCTGCCGCGAGTTCCTTCCCGTCTTTTTCAAAACCGAAGTGATCGAATAACTTCGCAAAGCGCGTTTCGACAAGTTCCTCACGCGTGATTTCGTCCTTTTCCAACGAACGCCACATGGCACGATTCATCGGCACGTAGACGTCGATATACGCCTCGACATCCTCCACGCCTTGCTGTTCCAAGAGCTTTGTCAGCGCGTAATTCTCCGCCGAATGAAAGTCCCAGAGCGTTGAATCCAGGTCGAATAATAGTGTTTTATAAATCATGTCCCTAACCTCTTTACATTCTTACCTTATTCTTTGTTCAAATTGATATTCCGTTTGCAATGATTTTAGAAAGCCTTCTAGCCCTTTTACAAGAGTGCGATTTGTCTCGAGTGATTTCTTTTTCCAGAGAGTAATCTCTTCCTTTGCCCGTTCCACTAAAGCATTGAATTCCTTCTTGAAGGAGTGATGTCTCCAGAAAAAGACAGCTCCTAGAACGATAAGAGGAACACTCCATGTCAAGAAATGGAAGCTCGTTATGGTCACCACGAATTCGAACGTTTCCCAAACACCAACCTCAAAAATAGTTGCAAATGCACCCCTATAATCGAAAAAAAGCGTGCGCATTTTGTAAATAGACACCTGCGAAACAAAGAGCGAATACTGGCAAAAGTAACCGCGCTATTTGATGATTTTTCGGCAAAGGTGCTGCATCTTCTCTTTCTGAAGTCACCTTTTTCCAATAATTCTCGGAGTCGATTAGCCGTTTCTTGTGTGACTTTCTTCTTCATTCTTACTCCTTTTATTTTCAAATCCCTTTATTTTTATAACCCGTAAGTTTTGTATTTTTTAACGAGCAACTTCGCGCGTTTCACGTAGTCGTTCTCGTTTCCGCTAAGGGCTTCGAGTGCTTCTTGGGCAACCGGCAAGAGTGCGCGGATGTCTTTTTGAATGAAGAGCTGATTACGTACGTCTAACGCCTTTGCGAAAAATAACCCGAACATCCACACGATTACGAGCGGGAAGAACACGAGCATTTCTTCGTTACTGAGGGTGATCATAAAGTTCTCTGATTTCCCACCGTTGACATAGAAAATAAATGCTACGAGTCCAATCGTAAGCAGCACGAGAATGCCCACGAGGACGTAAAAATACTTCATGAGGTGCTGCACTCCCGGACTTTCATACGGCAGCTCGATGTCTAGACCGCTCTCCCCGACAAGGCGTTCTGTCAATGCGCGAAACTCCTGCGCTTCATTTTTTCTGTATCGAATTCTTTGTAAATCCATGGTTTTCTCTCCTTAAAGATAGATATGCGTTTAGAGGCCGTAACGTCTGTATTTCTTCACTAATGTTTCCGCACGCTTGATGTCTACGGCTAAGTCTTTCCGATTTTGCTCATGTAAAACAATCGTTGCTTCGTCAACAATATCCAACAGCTCTCCCATTTCCGCCCAACGTTTATCTTGTTCACGACGGTATAATAGGGCTACAAAAAGGACACCCACCAGCCAAAAGATGAGCCCCACCAAACATGCGAAAAACATAATACCAAGGATGAGAAGCGGATCGTCAACATTTCTTCCACTAACAAACAACAAATACCCCATTCCGCCTAGCATCAAAGCCGAGAAAAGTCCTAATATCCAGATGAGTACTTTCAACAATGGAGAACGTTCCGTCACAAGGGGAAATTCTGCTTCAATCCCACTTTCGTCCACTAAGCGTTCTGCGACTGCTCGAAAGTCTTGTACCTCTTTTTCTTTTAATACTATTCTTCTGGGTGCTACAAAAATATACATATTCTTCACTCCTTAAACACGTTCCACCAATGTCACGACACGGCGGACGTCATTGTAGCGGTCCACGAGTCGTTCGGCGCGTTTTAATTCCAATGCTAAATAACTGCGGTCTTCTTCGCGTAACACGATAATGGCTTCATCGATAATGTCCAGCAGCGCAGACAGTTCCTTCCAGCGCTTGTTTTGCTCACGGCGATATAAAATGACTGTGATAATCAGTAACACCGACCAAATCATGAGTAGTGCGGAAAAACCAAATGCCAAAATCCCAACAACTTGCACGAATCCGATAATGTTTCCACCGATTTCAACAAATAGATAGACCAGTCCTGCCACTAGGAGCGCTGCGATAATCGATACGACCCCGAGTAAGAGGGATAAGAACACCCCGCGTTTCGTTTCTTCTGGAAATTCAGCTGGAATGCCGCTTTCCGTTACGAGTCGCTCGGCAACGGTGCGAACTTCCTTCACTTCTTTTTGATTCACTGCGAGTCTTCTTGGATATCCTAAAATAAGCATCTACTTCCTCCTTAGAACCGGTAGTTGCGTTGTAAGTCGTCGACGTAATTTTCTAAATTGATGACTTCTTTTGAAACAACGCCATTGCCTGCTTCATATTGACGCGCGATTTCTTCTTTCGCGTGTTCGAGTAAGAAGAGTGTTTCTTTTACAAGGGAACGACGCGCCAGCCAGAGAATGAGGATGAAAATCGCAATCAATGCCACCCACAAAATCGGCATCCACCAGTACGGTAACATCCGGTCCATGACTGGTGAGGATTTTCTTGAAAAGAGCATATAGATTGAGCCAAAGGATGGCCGCCAGGAATCCTGTCGTCATAATCGTATAGAGCGTGATGATTCCAAAGAAGAGCATGCAAAAGAGTCGAACCTGACGATTATCTCTTGGCAGGACGCGCGGTTGTTTGCTTCTACGGTTTACAATGCGAATGAGTTCACGCAATCTTGTCGTTTGAGACTGCCAAATCGTTTTTTTATAGTTCATAATGTCCTCCTAATAGTACTTATGTGCTTGTTTTAAACTTCTGTAACGCTGCTACTTCATCTGGTACGGCTGTGGTTTGGCTCCATGTTTCTACTTTGCGGTCTGCCAGTGCTAGCAGTTCTTTCCATTCTTTAAACGTTTCTCTGCGGTGCCATAACCAGACTGCAACGAAGGCGGCCATCAATAAGAACCAGATGGCAGTAAGTGGCCAAATGAGAAACAGATAGCCGAACGCGACACCTAGATGCAACGTCACAAGGCTAACGATGAATAATTGTAAATACGAAAAAAATCCAGATACGAGTCCGATGACGATGCCCGCAATGGCGACTGTAATCAGTACGTAGATGCGAAGCCAATACGAGCTTTTTGGAAGCTGTTTTCCTTGTCCACTCATCGCAAAGACGGGCTTCAATAGTCTTCTTAAGGCGCGAACTCGTGAGGCTTCGACGCTGGTTAGGCGTTTCTGTACTTCGTGTTCTTTGCTCACTTTCTCCATCGCAGCCCCGACACCCGTAGCGGTAGCTTGTACTGTTTCCTTCACCCAGGAAGGTTTGCCAAGCGTTGCATGTTCCTGTAAATACACCTCCAGCGCTTCAACGGCTTCGCGGCTGGCTTCTCTTGGTGAGGCTTTCCACGTCGCCACTTCTTCATTTCCACGGGCCACCAACTGTTTCCATTCCCAGCGAACAGATCTGTGGCAGCAGTAGAGAACAACGGCTAGGGCGGCAAACATGATGGCGAAGTGAAGCGCCAAGCCAAAGAGGACCTTGCCTACTTGTGAGAGAACCTCTGAATCTCCCGTCGAAAACACCAATCCGAGCGCTGGAAAGAAGTCCGATTCGACTAACAGCGCGCGTCCTAACACCGCCACTCCACACACCACTGCAGCGACACTAAGGATTGTTATCACTATGCGTAGTGGGAAAAAGCTCATCGGTAGTGTGCCTTCTTCCCCGTTTTGCTCGGTCACTGCTTCAATCAACTGGCGTAGTTGTCTTACGTGGCGTTCCTTCACTTTTTGTTTCTTTTTCATTGTCATTCCTCCTGACGTTCAAAGGTCGTATCTTCTATCCCCAAAGATTCTTTTTTTAAACCGTCATTCCGTATGATTCCCTTTAATCATCTTGATGCGCTTTTTCCTCAACCTTGGAAGAACTCTCCTCAGTCATCGTTGTATGTTCGTGTATATACGACTCTAGTGCTTCAACAGCTTCGCGGCTGGCTTCTCTTGGTGTAACTTTCCACGTCGCCACTTCTTCATTTCCGCGAACAACCAGCTTTTTCCATTCCCAGTAAACGGATTTGTAGCAACAATAGAGAACAATGGCTACAAAGGCAAACATGATGAGCCAGTCAAGAAACATACTGTTGGTGAGACCATTTTGATACCCTTCCCCTGGCTGCTGCATCGTAAGCTCTGTAAAGAATATTGTAGATATTGTAACAATAAACGTAGCCACGACTCCGTATGCTAATCCAGCGAGACTAATGACCATTATAATACCACGAAACGGTAAAAAAAGCTGATCGGTAGCTAGCGTCTTCGCCATTTTTTTATCGGCAACTGCTTGAATTAATTGACGCAGTCGCTGTACATCCTGTTTCTTGATTTTCTGTTTCAATTCCATTCCCATTTCTCCTGTCGTTCAAAGGTTCTTACAAATCGTAGTCTAATCGTAACTCTTCTAAGTGGTATTTTAATGCTTTTACAGCATGCGGAATCTCTGCAGATGGAGTGTGTTCCCATTTTGCGAGCTCTTCATCCGCTCTTGCAACCACTTCTCTCACATCTTGTTTTTTTGAAGATGCAGTTGCAAGAAATATAAAAAAAGAGCATCATTATTGGAAGAAATACGATAATGTAAGGTTCATATCTAACATATTCCAGCGCATACTTCACAGCATATTGATTTCCCTCGTACCAAACTTTCAAGAAATGAAAGATTCCTCCTACCTTCTTATTTAATGACAATAGATAAAAATATTTCGAACAACATAAAAAAATATTAAATATAATCTTTGGAATATATCTATATGGTCGCACTTTAATTGTCTCTTCTTCCATACTAGATAAAAGCCACGACCTCATTTACTAATTGTTGTAGTCTAGCAATTCTTTTCTCTTCAAATCTTCTCTTCATCTTTTATTTCCCCAAAAATTTTTATTTACCCGATTTAGACTTGTTTTGTATTTGTCTCTAGTTTCAACTCTTCCATATAGTACTGAAGTCTTTCCGCTTCTTCACTCATTGGAATCAGCGGCTCTTGTTTGTATACAGAAAGCTCTTCCGTGGCTAATTCATATAACATCCCAAACTCTTGATAATAGGAATCAATTATGAGACGATGAAACAGATATATTAGCCCAAAAAAACAAGGAGTAAAGTGCCAATCCCGACCAAAAATCCCCCATATCAAAAATGGGATAAAATAAACCCATGAAGATTAAACCAGCAGCAGGTAACAAAATATCGGCATTTGTAAACACATAAAAACAATACAAAAGCCCAATATAACAAAAGCCCAACTTCTGATAATTCTTCCATCCTCGGGCAACTGATTTTCACTTCCATTTTGTTCTATCACAGCACTCAGCAATTCCCGCATCCGCGTTAATCGTCTTTGTCTAATCGCTTTTCTAAATAATTTCATTTCGCATCTCCCTAAAACCCGAATCTCTTCTTATAATCCTCAATCAGAAACTCTGCGTCTTCGATGTCCTCTTCTAAGTCGTCACGTCCTGCTGCTTTAAGCTTCGCAATCGCACGTTCCGCTAGTGGTATCACTTCGCCAAGTTTACGTGTCAGTACTTTTTTAGACCAGATTCGGTACAGAAGAAAAAAGAATCCTAAAAACAAGTACAAAGAAACAAATGGTAAGAGTAGAAAAATCACATTCCCTTCTCCGACCAACGTGTTTATCATCATCTCAAGTGGTCTCCATAAAATCCCCGTACGCATCACTAGGATAAATAAAAACATCCCCGCAATCATTTTGATGGTTGCCGTTTTGTCGACTAGCTCCGGCAATTCATCATCCATTCCCGCCTCTTTCATTAAGTAGCTTGTCAACTCGCGGAAGTTCACTAACATTTTTTTCGTCGCAACATCTTTCAATAGAAGTCTAAACATGATTTTCTCCTTCCAGGATAATTCCTTTTTGTGCTAAATTTTCAATACATTCTTTGTAATACGCATCATCGTGCTCTTTGTATAACGGACTCGCCCACGCACATGCTTCCACTTCGGTATACTGCGGACACACTTTTCCACGATACGAAGCCTCTTTCCACTGCGGCGTCACATTGTAGCCACGGCGCTCCATTTCATCCATAATCAACGTATGGTACTGATACAGCACATACGGGCTATAAGTAAACACATAGTCCACCGTCGCATGCTTCTTGCCCCAGCCATTGCCTCTGAGCGCACAACATTCGCGATGCTGCCCCAAGAGTTGCGGACGCGGAAGATGCCCAATCAAGTCCTCATGCCATAATCTCATCCTTGGCCTCCTATAATCCGTATAACTCGGTGTATTCGTTGATGACCACTTCTGCGTCAATCACGTCTTCTAAATTATCATAGTCATATTCTTTTAAAACGGCCACCGCACGTTTGGCAATCGCCATCAACTCCTGTAAGTCCCGTTTTCTCTGCGGCTGTTTCCATAACTCATCTAGCCCATTTAAAAGCGGAAGGTAGACAAAGAGAAACGCTAACGGCCATAGCGAAAGAAGCGGAAATTGATCAATCAGCGGTTGCGTCACACTTTTGAGCCAATCACCAGAAGAAAGCCATAATATGAAAATTAATCCTAAGATTGACGGAACCCAAGGCACACTTTCATCCTCTTCAGGCACCACTTCATCGGTTCCCGCCATCTTCACGAGCGTCTTCGTTAACTCCCGAAAACTATTCACTCGCTCTTTTGAAATAAATTTCTAAACAATTGATTCATTCTTTACCTCTAAACAATTACTTTATTCCCATATTATACCATTTCTTGCTCTTTCCGCCTATTCCCTCATGAATTTATCCTTTTTAAAGGAGCATTCCATTTCACAAAACCTTCCGCTGCAACCTAATCAGCACCAACCCTCCCAGCACACACCCCTCCCAAAGCACACACTCCGTAGTCGAAGTTCCAAGACCGGAAGGCAAGCACCGACATGACTCGTCCCTCTCACAAGCCTCAGAGAGTAACGCCCTGCTCATCCCTAGCTCCGCACCCCATCGAAACGCACTCTCCCGTGCTGTTGAAGCAAATAAATAAAATCTATTGATTCAAAGCAGTATCGTTGGCTTAAAAAAGCCCTCGGGGACTCTATAGTGAGAATAGTAAAGCCAAAGCAACCAATGCGAAATAGAGCCACAAGAGAATTTATTCTCCTGTGGCTCTTTGAGGCTTGGTAGGATTGAGACCTAGGCTCAATCCGATGCCTTTACTATCATCACTATGAAGATGTCCCCAGAGGGCGATTTAAGACAACGTCTTAACCATCATTTTCATTGAATCAATAGATTTTATTATAGTTCTCTTCTTCCTTCGATGGCACGGAAGAGAGTCATTTCGTCTGCGTATTCGATGTCGCTGCCGACCGCTAGCCCATGAGCCAGACGCGTTACTTTAATGCCAGCTGGCTTGATAAGACGTGACAAGTACATGGCCGTCGCTTCACCTTCCGCTGTCGCATTAGTCGCGATGATAACCTCTTGGACTTCGGATCCTGCAACCTCGTAATCAACGACGTAATATTAATATCATCCGGCCCCGTCCCTTCCAGCGGAGACAATACCCCGTGAAGCACATGATAGAGCCCTTTATATTCCTTCATCCGCTCCATACTCATCACATCTCGGGCGTCTTCCACCACAAGAATCTTCGTACGGTCGCGCGTAGTATCCGCACAAATTTCGCACGGATCTTCTTGCGTCACATTTCCACAAACGGAACACATATGCAGGGTCACGCTTGCAGCTGATGAGCGAATTCGCAAAAATTTAAGACGTCTTCTTCACGCATATCCATGCAGAAGAAGGCAAGTCGTGCAGCCGTCTTCGCACCAATTCCCGGCAGCTTCATAAAGCTATCCATCAATCGTGCAATCGGTTCTGGATAATGCATGCTCAAACCTCCAATCGATTAAAATCCTGGGATGTTTAATCCTTTTGTGAACTGACCCATTGTTTGGTCGTTGGCTTTTTTTCTGCTTGCGTTAACGCATCATTTGTCGCCATTAACACTAAGTCTTGTAATAATTCTACATCATCTGGATCCACCGCTTCTGGTTTGATTTCCACGTTTAAGACTTGGCGTTTCCCGTTCACAGTCACTTTTACTAAATCACTTTGAGAAGTTCCTGTGTATTCTGTTTGGTTTAACTCTTCTTGAGCTTGCGCCATTTGTTTTTGCAATTTTTGCATTTGTTTCATCATGCCTTGCATATTTCCCATTCCACGCATATTTAATTCCTCCGTATCTATTCTTCGATTTGCACGATGTCTTCCCCGAAGAGTTCAATCGTGTCGTTTACTTTTTGTTCAAATGCTTGTTCTTCTGGTGTGAGGGAATCTTCCACGGCCGGTTCTTCCGTCACGATGGAAACAGCTTCCTCTTCTTGGTTCTTCTTGCGTTCTTGTAAGAAATCCGCACGAATTTGTGGCCATTGATGTTGTGTTACTGCCACGAACGTCCCACTGTAGCCACCAAGGCGTTCCAGATGTTCTTGGATGACCTCACGGAATCCTGGTCTTGTTTCTGAAATGTCACACAAGTGGTCGTACGCAAATCCGAGGACGAATCCATTTGGCCCCGCCGCATTCACCGTTGATTGGCTCAACAGCGCTTGTTCTTGCGGGTTCAAGCAACTGAGTAAGTCGCCCCACAAGTCGCGTACCTTCAACAAGTCTTCGCGAGTCGCTTCCGTCAAGATTTTTTGGATGGCCATCGTGTTTGGCTTAAAGGCCGCACGCGTTGGTCTTGGCGCCTGCGTTTTTGGTGCTTGTTGAACTTGAGGAGCGCCGCCTTGCAACAACGCGTTCATTTGCTGCTGCATTTGCGCGATTTGTTGTTGCAGTTGTTGCACTTCTTCGCTACTTGGCATTGCGGGTGCACCAGAACTTGTTCTTGGCGTCAATGTGTATGGTTGCGCCATTTTAATCGTCAACACTTCCAGCGAAATCGTTGGTTTTGTCGTGAAGCGCATTTCTTGTTGCGTTTGGTTTAACGCCTCTACAAAGCGGTATAAGAATTCTGGTTCCACTTCGTCTTTGAACTGAAGGAATCGCTCGCTACGACCGATTGCCTCGCCACTTTGTTTCGCGATGAGGAGGTCTCTGGCAAATTCCAACCATTCTTCCACGAGTCGGCTGGCTTCTTTCCCGATTTTGAAGAGCTGTTGTAATTTTTCAAGGGCTTCTTCAGCCTTTGTTTCTTGTAAGTCTTTCACGAAATCAATCATCAAGTCGTCTGTCAGACTTCCCGACACTTGAATCGCTTCGTCTAGCGTCACCTTGCCGTCGCCAAATGAAATCATCTGGTCGAGTAAACTCAAGGCGTCACGCATACCACCGTTGGCACATCTTGCCACCACGCTTAAGGCATCCGCTTCGTATTCGATTCCTTCTTGGCCGAGGATATACGCCAAGCGGTCGATAATTTCTTGTGACGTGATACGTCTAAAGTCAAAACGTTGCGTACGCGAGATAATCGTCGCTGGAATCTTATGCGGTTCCGTTGTTGCGAGAATGAAGATGACCTTTTGAGGCGGCTCTTCTAAAGTTTAACAGTGCGTTGAACGCTCCTGTTGAGAGCATATGCACTTCGTCGATAATATAAATTTTGTATTCGGCTTGCGTTGGTGCATAACGCGCCTTGTCACGAATATCACGGATTTCTTCGACACCATTGTTGCTGGCAGCATCGATTTCGATGACATCCCCAATCGTTCCGTTCGTGATCCCTTTACAGATATCACATTCGTTACACGGTTCACCGTTTGTTTGATTTGGACAGTTAATGGCCTTTGCAAACACCTTCGCGGCACTCGTTTTCCCTGTCCCACGAGGTCCTGTAAATAAGTAAGCATGACTCGTTTTGTGATTGCTAATCGCGTTCTTCAATGTATGCGTGACCGCACTTTGCCCGACCATATCATCGAACGTTTGAGGACGCCATTTTTCGATATAATGCTTGATAAGCCATTTTACTTCCCTGCCTTTTTTTCAAAAATTTTACAGTTCTATTCTAGTATAGATTTGCTAAAAAATTCTACTGCCCGATTCGTTTCATCGGTGCTTTCGAATTCTTGATAAAGCGGCTCTCTTTACCTGCTTGCGAGATGAGTGAGAGCTGGTGTTTTGCACGTGTACATGTGGTGTACAGCATCATTTGTTCTTTCATCGTATGGTACGCTTCATCCGTCGCATTCCAAATGATGACTTCGTCGAACTCCATCCCTTTAGCGACTTGAATCGTCGTTAACACGAAGCGGCTGCCCAGCGAATCGCTGCTATCTTCCAGAAGCGCAATGTCATCTTGGTCGAGTTGTTGGTACAACGCTTTGGCCTCGTCCATCGTACGGCAAAGAATCGCTGTCGTATGGTAGCCTTTTGGACTTTCTTCCAGTAACGTGTTTAAGCGCGCCATTTCTTGGCCTTCTTGTTCTAAGTAAACCGCTACTTCTGCTCCTGAACGTGGGAACACATTTTTATCAAGCTCCCAACCTAGAATCCCGTTTGCAAAACGTGAAATTTGCGCCGTACAACGGTAACTAATCGCTAAGTTGCGGTACGTTAACGAGCGGTTTGCAAAAATCAAGTCCACGAGTTCTGGGTGTCGTTTTTCCAATGTGAAAATCGTTGTAGCTGTTGAGAACGATTGGAATGTATCTCCCACTACCGTGAATTTCGCACGGAAATAATAGTTGGATAATGTGCCAAGCCACAACAGTGACACGTCTTGCACTTCGTCGATGAAGAGGTGACTGAAGCCTGTGTAGTCACGAACCGGCGTCACGCGTGTTGCGACATATTGCAACAGACGGATTCCTTCTGCAGTGACTTGCATGCGGCTGCCTTCAATCTTCTTCAATGGAAGAGGCGCGTTGTCCGTCTTACCAAGTTCTTGGCGACGAATTTTAGCTTCGGACATCCATTTCACCACAAGTGCAGCAATATCCACGAATGCGAACATTTCTACTTGTTGCGTTACTTCTTGTACTTCCTTCTCGAACACTTTTTGTCCAAGCGCCTGGTAGTACTCTGTCTCGCTCTTTGTCTCCACGTCTTTCATCAACACTTCGATTTGCATCGCATTCATTGATTCATAGACCGCTTTTGCCTTTTCAGACATAAAGAACTTCGTGAGACGGCGTTTCAACGTACGCTCGAGCACGGTTTGCATTTGCGTTAATTGTTGTTGCAACGGTAGTGCTGTATTCACGCTTTCGACGAGTTTTTGATAGTCTTTCATCGTAAATACGGCTTGCCCTTTAATTCCGATAGCACGGTATGGCAAATCTTTCGCCGATAAGCCTTTGATATTACGGTGTACAAGCGCAATCCACTCGCTGTCTGTTAAGTACACTTTGCGCGTTGGCACTTGGCTTAGCGCCGTTGTTTTATGCAAATACATTTTGCGATAGAGCTCGATGGTATGTTGCGCTAATGTTTGTTGGTACAATTCACTTCCCGTTAAGCTTGGGATTACGTGTGAAACGTATTTGGCAAACAATTGGTTACGCGACAACAGAAGCATGTCGCTCATACGCTTGTCTTTTGCTTGGTACATTAAGTACGCAATGCGTTGTAGTAAAATCGTTGTCTTCCCACTTCCGGCACATCCATTCACGATGAACCAGTCTTTTGGATTTAAACGAATAATTTCATTTTGTTCTTTTTGAATCGTCGCCGTGATTCCTTCTAGGTGTCCGTCACGGTTTGTTGGTGCGCTTAAGGCATCCATCAATAATGATTCTTCATTTTCAATGTCATAAACAGATTTTAATTCACCCTTACGGATGACGATATCGCGTTTTAAGAAGGCTTGAGCTTTCTCGAAGCCATTTGGTGTTTCGTATTGAAGCTCTCCTAATGTTCCTTCGTAAAATAGGCTTGCGATTGGAGCACGCCAGTCATATACTTGCACATTGTCGTCTTCGTCAAAGAAAGTTGCAGGTCCGATATACATCTTCTCAACTCTCTCGTCTTTTTCAAATTGAACGTCAATTCTTCCAAAGTATGGAGATTCCAATTGGTTTTCTAATTGTTGGATTCCATACTGAATGGTATCTTGTCTAGCGATATCCAGGTCGCGTTCTTGCAATCGGTTTTTCTCGATCGCCACTTTTTGTTCCATTAAGTCTTGCACGATTTCTAAGTGCTGCACTTCTTCTTGGAAACTCTGATTTTTCATGCGACTATTCTCCCTCCACTGGATACTCTTTTCATAAAAACAGGCTGAACCGTTGGTCCAGCCTGATTCTTCTTCTATGTACATACAGCACATAGCGAACGTTACTTATAGCTGCTTCCTTCCGGACCTGACTCGATTCATAAGTTCGCTATTGCCATACGGCCTAACGGCACGTACTATTATACAAAACTTCTCCTCGAAAAGCAAGCAGATTTTGCTTGAAAAAGAAATAATCAAAACCGCTCCACAGCAAGAGTGCGGATGGGGCTATCCCAATTGGTTTTTGTGGTTAGATGCTGGGAGTAATCCATACATAGTTCTCTCTTCTTAAAAGTGCACCCTTGCGGGTGTTGATTTCTTCGAATGCTTGCGGATTACTTCATAGTAGCTGTAACGTTGCACCGGTTCGAGCCGAAGTCTCTCACCTTTAAAGCCTCAAAGGAGGTGTACGGAATGAATTCCTACACCTCCTAATTCGCATTTAATGCGTAACACGTTACTGCTACTATAGAATCCGCAAGCTTCTCCGAAATCAACGTGAAGAGAGTACATGTCTGCTCCCTACCGCCAACGATGGGGTTCGTGCTTCTCTATGGGATGTTTCTTTTTCAAGTGAATCTGCTTTGTTTTATGAAATCAATACGTGCCGAGGGATGGCAAAAGAAACACTAAAAAGATAGTCTCTCCCGAAGGAAAAACTATCCTAACATTCACTATGTGCCTCGGGGGTTGGGGATTTTTCTTTAATGAAAAAACCACTCTATTCAGAGTGGTTGTTGTATTTTTAATTTTTTTAAAAAATAACTATCAAGATAGCTGAAGCCACAGCTATAAAGAAGAATACGGAAAGTACATTTGGATAAACCGGATATAAATCAGGCGCAACGAAATAAATAACAATTGACAAAAACAAACCTAAAATTGAACCTAAGAAAATTCCATAAGTTAATTTTGACATATCCTATTCCACCCCTTTAAACAACGCTACAAAACCTACACTACTTACGACGTAATTGCTTCATCAACTTGCTAACGTGGTAAAAATCTCATAATTTATTATTTATCTATACACCAATTATACTCCTCAAAAATTATCTATGAATAGTCTTTTTAGTAATTTAATGGTTGTCGGCTTCTTTATTTTTTTCTTAGCATCTTCTGCTAGGTACATGATTGGGAGGAGGATAAAAGATAAAATGAGTTGTGAGTGCAAGGATCAATGAGCGGCCTATAAAAAAACATTTTAGAACTAGCTGCATGACAAGGGCTAATGCATTGACGACGAGCGCTACAATCATTAGGTCTTTTGTAAGTTCGTTTGTGTCTTGTTTTTTGATGTTGATTTTCATTTGAATCGCTCCTTAACTGTTTTCCTTGTCTTTATTAAATCATTTTAAGGAGTCGTACAACAGGCACTTTTGTCATTGATTGTCATTACTAAAGTCACGGGTTGTAATAAGAAAAACCCTATTTTGGGGAGTACAATTCTTTGTTCCCAGTACTCTTTCACATCGACTTCTCCCCAATTTGTAGAAGTGAAACGACTCGGATAAATCGTAGTCCAGTCTGATAATATTTTTTCTTTTAAAACTCTATCAAATTCACTCTGAACCTCGTCCAATGAAGTCCCATTTTGTTTTAGATAGTCCTCTATTTTTTCTTTCGCATAAATGTCAGTCTTGCCATCAAAATACCACATATTTTTTTCTAACGTTTTTATTCTCTGGGAAATATTGGTAGTTCATATTAATTGTTGCTTTAGCATTTGCTAGTTTTTCGTATTTCTAATATAAAATAGGGCACCTTAGAATCCGAAAAAAATGGAAACTATATGATAATGACGTTATATTTCTTGGTAATTGACTTTCTTGATAATCCACTCGATGTTGATAAAAATCTTCTGAATTATTATCATAGAATTTTTATATCTTTGATTTTGCTAAAAGCTCTTTTCCTAAATAATTGCTCAACCGAACGATAGTCATCCTCTTCATAATAAATTTCATCAAAGATATTATGAATTCGCTGATTCTTATAGTTTAGAAAGCCTACTAGCAGAAGCAAAAAGTATTCCCGCTATAACTGTTAATCTTACTATTCCTTTTTCATGGGCACTGCCTTTCTTCTAAATTTCAATGCCAATTTTACCATATTCCAACTAGAGTACTTGTTTCTTATCAAAAAAATAATCATTTCCTAATAGAATTCTAGAGTTTACGTCCCACAAAGTTCCGTAGAAATCAATCCTATCAAAAAAACAGCAAACCGGATTGATTTGCTGTTTGTTCTCTAAAAATAATTTATGCTTTGGATGGTTTAGATAAGAAGAATAGGTAAACTCCAAAGGCTAATTTAATAAAGGCATCGATATAGGCGATGGTCACGAGAGAGCTTTGAGGAGAGAGATATCCGACCCCTGCATTGATCACGCATGCCAACCCTAGGAAAAATCATTGATTTCCCATGAACGAAGTAGTACGGGAAGAAATGAATTCCTGTTGCAAGGAGCGCCTAACCAGATGAGTCTCCAGTTTTCTGTTTCGAAGAATGGGCCTCCTAATAACACTAATAAGATAAATAAAAAGAATTACTGAGTATAACGACACTTTTCGTTGGAAAGGTGTTGAAGGGCCGTCCGAAAACTTATGAAGGACTTTTTTATTCAGATTGATGGAAAAGAAGCTCACCATATAGCCGATACTAAAAACCTGCATATTAATGATTTGTTCTCCACCTACAACTGTCGCAAGTGCAATCACGAATGCGACTGCGATGAGCCATAAGCCACACGCCTTTTTGTAGTTGAATTCTAATGTTTCTCCTTTGTTATAACCTAAAAATGACATACGTATTCCTCCAGTTAACTTTGAAACTTTTAACAACATCCTCTATTCTACTCCTGTAAATATCGGATTTCAATCATCGCACTTTGTCGTTGCTTTTGCATTTTTTTAAAGTCATGATTGTATCGATTTCGAAGGGCTGCTATTATAAAGAAATCCGCAAAGTTCCGCAGAAATCAAAAGAAGCACAGCCTCGTAATCGAAGCTGTGCGAATCATCATTGATTAAAAAATTGCTGTGAAAGCAGAGATTAGACCAAAGAAGATACCAGGTGCGTTTGCAGCTGCTAGTGGAATATCACGGTCTGGTTTGAATAATCCATAGTATACCCATAATGAGCAGTTTAATGCGGCAACGAGTGGTTGAATGAAGTCTCCTTTGTGTCCCGCTAAGTTATTCATAATTTGCGGAATATAAGCTACGTACATAGCCACAGACATACATGTTGCGATCCACCCTAAGACTTGTGTTTGTTTTTTTCTGATAATTTCATATTTACTGCTCCTTTTCAAGAACTATGTAAAATATTATATAAAAATGAAAACAATTTTTCAAGGGTGGATAACCGTTTACAACGATAAGTTTTTGTTAAGAACGTTAAAAAGCACAACCTCCTACTCGGATGGCTGTGCTTCTTTTGCTTCTTGTTTTCTTTGTTTATTGCGTTCGCGGAGGCCTTTGAAGAAGGTCTGCAAGATTTCTTTGCATTCGTCTTCCAAGATGCCTTGCTCGACTTCGACTTGATGGTTGAACCGCTCGTCTTGAAGGAGGTTCATAAAGGTGCCGGCCGTCCCGGCTTTTTGAGTCGAAGGCGCCGAATGTCACCTTTTGAGACGCGCTAGAATCATCGCTCCGCTACACATCGGACAAGGTTCCAAGGTGACGAAGAGTTCGCAGTCTTCGAGTCGCCAGCTTCCAAGGTGCTGGTTGGCTTGGCGAATCGCTTTGATTTCAGCGTGCAGGGTGGCGTCTTGTTCCTTCTCGCGTATGTTATAGCCACGACCTATGATTTCACCGTTTAGGGACGACGACCGCTCCGATTGGCACTTCCGCTTGGTCATAGGCTTTCTGCGCTTCCTTCAACGCTTCCCTCATAAAGAATTCTTTTTCCTGAAGTTCCATGTTCTTACTGATAGACGCGCTTCGTCACGACTAGACTGTGCGGTCTCTCAAACTCCTTATCTAAGTAATCTTGATACGTCCCTGGGGAAATAAATCCTCGGGCGCTTAAAATATCGGTTCCTGCTGTTCCGACAATTGTGTCTGCTAGCAATACGCAGTTGGTACTCATCACAAAATACGTTTTGAATTTTGAAGAGACGAACTTGTACAATTTTGCGTCCGCTTCTTGTTTGAGCTTATAGGCATACATCGGTTCTTCTTTGTCGATTCCAGGGCGCTTCGGTTTCACCATTTGCGGTGGATCCCACGGTACTGTCAACGACATCAATTTGGCGATTTCCTTATCGATGGCCGCGAGTTGTTCTGGAGATAACGCTAGGCCATAGCCAAGTAAGGTCTTATGGTTTTCGCGTTTACAAAATTCAATGTATTTTTCACGGTCGGCACTGAAAAGTACCCCGTCCCCCATCGTTCCAAACAGGCGCTCCGAATTCGTATCGTAGTTCCCGAATGAAATAATGCGTCCCTTATAACATAGGTCGACATGCCCGATTGCCCCAAATCCGTCTTTTGTGACGTGAATAAACATTTCTAAGTTTGGTTCTGCATTTTCTTTGGCACGGTCGTAAATTTCAGAAGCGGTTTCGCCTTCTCCAAGTTCCAACGCATCATTGATTTTTTGCAAAGTCACACGAGGAATAATCGCAGCCAGTACCAACGGCATCCCTCGACGCAAGCGTCTACGAAGGACTTTCTTTCCAACTTCGGCCTCGAAGAACCAGCCGTCACGAATGTTACTAGTCCCAAGCCCGATGAAATAAAGCGCAAGGAAGAACATTTGTAAGTTGCCGTCGCCCCCAAGAGCCAGTAAAGTCGCTACCCCGACAACTGAGAGCCAAATGGTATCAATGAGCAAGCGCAGTCGCGGACGGATACCGTCTTTGACATAAATATAGTACGTTACGCCACTAGTGGCCGCTTTCATCACTTCGTTAAGCCCCATCAAGATACTGACAATCGCAATCGGAAGCGAGATAAAAAATTGATTTCCTGCTAAAAATCCGTAAAGGAAAAATTTAGCAACATTCAGCCATAATGGATCTTTTGCCGCCGCCTTACTAAACCAACGGAACAAGAAATTCCATAGTTCACGAGCCCATAAGAATGTTAAAAACAGACGTAACATCAATTCTGGGAAGCTTGGTCCGTAGATTAGGAGCAACACCCCAGCAATAAGGAATGCAATCCCTTCAATTAGGAGCTTTTTCCCTGTAATCCCTAGTTCACTAATTTTCTTCATCAATTATACCTCCTACAGCTACCACTGAAGCAGCTTGTTCATGTTTCTCCACCCATTCTTTCACGAAACGGTAAATCACGGCAAAAATTGGTATGAAGAAAATCATTCCTACTAAACCAAAGAGATTTCCACCGATTAACGCAGCAGCAAGGGTTAGAATCGTTGGCAAACCAACGGAACTGCCGACAACCTTCGGATAGACGACATTTCCTTCCACTATTTGAACGATCATAAAGACGACAAGTGAAATGAGTGCTTGAATTGGGCTTTCTGTAAAGGTGAAAAGCATTCCAATTCCGCACGCCATAAACGGCCCGATATACGGAATGAATGAGAGTACTCCGGACAGCACCCCAACAAGTCCTGCATCTGGCAACCCTACAAGAGAGTATCCAGCAAAAATCATAACCCCAACGATTCCCGCCTCGATGATTTGACTCATCAAGAAACGGTCATACGTATCCACGATGACTTCCCCAACATAAGTAATGTGCTCGATTTTATCTTTTGGCAAGACCACATTAAGAATGCGAAGCGTTAAACGTGCGAGCATTTCCTTACTTGCGAGAATATTAATCATGAAGAAAATCCCCATAATTACAGAGAACACATTTGAGAAGAGCCCTGAAATATTCGTTGTAAATCCGCCAAGGAATGTAATGACAGACGATACGATATTGCTTTGACTTAGTGAGTCGGTAATCTGACTCACTTCACTGGATTGCATTAATTTTGAATGTTGTACAAAATCCGCAACCACGAATAGTAAGTGATTTACACTATCGCCCAGTTGTGACACGGTTTTAGCAATCATCGGCGCAATAATCCAAATCAACAGCGAAATAATCAGAAGCAGAATCACAATAATGCTCAGGATTGCGACACTTCTACGCAGCTTTTGCGGGAAGTTTATCTTCTCCAACACTTGTTCAATTCGCTTCATTGGCACGTTTAAAACAAATGCCAAAATCATCCCTAAAATAAGCGGGAACATCATCCCAATAAATTCGGAAATCCATGTGAGGATGGCGCTAAAATTCAAGACGACAAGTAACGAAACAGCCGCCAGAGCAATCATCACTGCCCAATCTTTTCTAATCTTATCCATACTATAATTCCTTTTTTAATTGTTCTAAGAGCGCATTGCATCCCAATGTCACATCACGGTACGTCGCATCAAAGTCTCCTGTATACCACGGATCGGCAATATCGCGCGGCACTCCTGCCACTTCTAACAAGCGAGCCACCGTCGCATCCGATTTTCCATCGACAAAAGCGTGAATATTACGCACATTCGACGCATCCATTCCAAGAATGTAGTCTGCGTCCAGGTCCGTCGCATCCAACGTCCGTGACACAAGCCCTTTTGCGGAAATGCCGTGCTCCTCGAGTTTCTTCCGAGTGCCGTGATGCACCGGATTCCCATGCTCCCACGTACTTGTCGCAGCGGAATCAATCGTAATTTTATCTTCCAATCCTTCTTCATGAACCATTTTTCTAAATACAGCTTCTGCCATCGGAGAACGACAAATGTTGCCCAGGCAGACGAACACAACCTTCATGACCGTCCCTCGCTTTCCATTCTTTCCCTTCACTATAACATACGAGCCACCCCCTTCGCAAAAAAATGTCTGTGTGGTGTTATAGCTTACTCGAACGAACTAAATTTTCTAAAATATCCCCTGTAGAAAACAAAGACAAGATTCCTTCAAATCCTTGCGGATTTTTTTATAATCGCTGTAATGGGGCACCGGCTTGAGCCTACGTCTCAAGCACTTTCGAGATTCAAACGGACTCTAAAAGAGTCCGGAATTCACTTCGAATGCTATCCCACATCACTTCGATTATAAAATCCGCATGATTTTCCGTAATCTTGTCTGTAATCTTTACTAAATTTCTGCCTTAGTTTTTCGTTCGAGCTAGCTTCTACACTTTTTGAAGGCTTGCTCGTCTGTTACACTGCGAGAAACATATGAACGCATGTCACGTCCCTTCATCACCGCACCCCTGCAGCGACGATTTTTCCTGCACCCAACTCTTATTTCTCTTCTCCCTTTCTTTCGAATGAAGGCAAGATCCACATTAGTTATCTACCTAATTGTTCTTTCATTTTATCTAGAAATTGATTTAATTCCTTCTGAACTTTCTGTAATAACTCTTTTTCTTGAGAGTCAGTTAATTTAACTTCTTTCCTCGTATTGTCTTCTCCAATCGTATGGTAGCTTGAATAAATGATATTCCATTCTTTATCTAAAAAAAGAAAGTCCCTGTTTATTTTCTTTCCATCATCCACCGTTGAAAAAAAGAACAAGTATTTCGCTATCATCAGGACTTGGAACTCGTACTTTTTAAATTCAATTCTCCATCCATTTCAAGCATATCGATACCACCTAAACGTCTAATAACTGAGTCTGATGGGATTCCATATCCTGCTTCTCTAATCTTGTCCGCATTACGATTTCTTAGCACGTGGGCAATCAATTCAATTTTATTATTAGATGAAAAGTCCGGAACTACTTCATCCTCATGAAATAACCAATAGCCAAAAACCTATCACTGCGATTATTAGCAGTATCACTCCTGCTTTTCTTTTTTTAGAAATCGACATTCTATTAGCACCCCTACTCACTTTTTTTAACAAATCATTTCTTTGATTAAGCCAATTATACTGCACGGTATCCATCTGCAGCAGGAATCTTATGATAATCTTTCCATATCATTTTTCTCTCCCTTTCTTTCGAATAAAGGCAAAATCCATTTGAAATAAGGCACAAACACAGGGATAAAAAATAAACGGAATACCCTTCGGATTCTATAGCGGCAATAATAGCGATTGTAATCGATGTGAATTACTGACTCTGGAAATTTATTTCCTAGAGTCAGTTTGAAGCTCGATAGGGAGCGAGACCCTAGGCTCGCCCCGGTACAGCTATTATCGCAGCTATGAAGATATCCGAAGCGGTATGAAGTTTATTTTTTAGCCCCTTGGGCTATATTCTCTCTTCTTTTCAAATGGATTTTGCATCCTTCGAAAACAAAAAATGGTGGACAGCCGTCCACCATTTTTTCTATTCTACTGTAACCGATTTGGCTAAGTTACGCGGTTTATCAACGTCTAACCCTTTACCTAGAGAAGTGTAGTACGCGATTAATTGCGTTACCACAACTGATACGATTGGTGCTAATAAGATTGGCACCGCTGGAACGATGATATCGTCGCCTTCTTGCTCAACACCTTCCATAGCGATGGTTGTTACGACAGCGCCACGAGCTTTCACCTCTTGGATATTTCCGCGAGTGTGGCTTGCTACTACTGGTTCGCTTAACAATGCGATAACTGGAGTGCCTTCTTCGATAAGGGCGATTGTTCCGTGTTTTAATTCCCCTGCGGCAAAGCTTTCTGTTTGCACGTATGAGATTTCTTTTAATTTCAACGCTGCTTCCATGGCTACATAGTAGTCTAAGTGACGACCGATGTAGAAAGCATTGCGAGTTTCTAATAAACGCTCTTGAACTAAATCTTGAACGGCTTGTTTGTCTGATAATACGCTCTCGATTGAAGCAGCAACGACACCTAAGTCGTGCTTCATGTCGAATGGAGCTTCTAATCCTTTAGAAGCGCGTAATGCGTCTGCTAAAACGGCCATTACTGCGATTTGTGCAGTGTAAGCTTTTGTTGAAGCTACGGCAATTTCAGGACCTGCGTGTAATAGTAACGTATAGCTTGCTTCACGAGAAAGAGTTGACCCTTTCACATTTGTGATTGTTAATGATGGGAAGTTTTGCTCGTTCACTTTTACTAACGCTTGACGGCTGTCCGCTGTTTCTCCACTTTGTGATAAGAAAATGAAGAATGGTTTTTGTGATAATAATGGTTGGTGGTATGCAAATTCGCTTGCTAAGTGAACTTCTACTGGGATTCCAGCAAGTTGTTCTAACAACGCTTTACCTACCCATCCTGCGTGGTAGCTAGTTCCGCAGGCAATCACGTAAATGCGGTCGCTTGCTAAAATGCTGTCTTGGATTTCTTTATCGACTTGTAATTGACCATTTTCGTCTTGATAGTTTTGGATGATTTTACGTAATACAACTGGTTGTTCATCCATTTCTTTCAACATGTAGTGAGGGTAAGCCCCTTTTTCTAAATCGTCTGCATCTAATTCTGCAACGAATGGTGCACGTTCTACTGGTTCGCCGTCGATTGTTTCGATTTCTACAGATGTGTCTGTTAAAGTGATTAACTCTTCGTCTTTGATTTCGATGTAACGGTCTGTTTCAGCGATTGTTGCCATTGCATCTGAACAGATCACGTTGAAGCCTTCGCCAACCCCTACTAATAATGGGCTCTTATGTTTTGCTGCGTAAAGAACGCCTGGTTTTTCGCTATCTAATAAACCGAATGCGAATGATCCGCGGATTTCTTTTAACGCGCGACGGAACGCTTCTTTCCCTGATAAGTTTTCTTTATTTGCAAAGTATTCTACTAAGTTTACGGCAACTTCTGTATCTGTTTGAGATTTGAAATCAACGTCGCTTAAGAATTCTTTTTTCAATTCGTCATAGTTTTCGATTACGCCGTTATGCACTAATGTGAAACGACCTGATTGTGATTGGTGAGGGTGAGCGTTGTTTTCTGTCGCTGGTCCGTGTGTTGCCCAACGAGTATGCCCAATCCCTGCAAATGCTGGAATTTCTTCATCCACTGCATCACGAAGATTTTGAATACGTCCAACACGTTTTACTAATTGTGTTGATCCATCTTCGTCCATAATAAATAATCCTGCTGAGTCATATCCACGATACTCAAGCTTTTCTAATCCGTTTAATACTACTGTTTGGATTTTTCCGTGTCCAATACATCCTACGATTCCGCACATAATGTTTAACTCCTTTTATAAGAGGTCCCTTTTAGTCCTCTTTTTATTGTAATTTTGATTATGTTTCTGGTGCTGTTTCAATTTTGTCATTTCCTTGCAAAAATGGTTTGTATGAAACTGTAGACTGCACTACCTTGAGTCATCCGCCGAGTGTTTCGATAAACTCATTCCTCGTCACCTGCTTTTCAAACAGGCCTGGCGCTATCCTTGTCGCTTCCTTCCAAAGCTTTCATAAATTTTCAGAAACATGTACATCATACCCGATGAGCAATCCAAAAACAACTAATTTTCCTTTTTCCTAACCTTTTCCATACCAAAACTTAACGCCACCCCTCCTCAAACCGCACCCTTATTGCATTTCTAGGCATCAATTCAGTAGATACCACTTTGTTGTAAATAATGAAAAGCACATATGACGTCTTTTCCCTCCCTGCCTCTCAAAGAGAATACCAGCTTGTCGTTGTTGGTGAAAGGCACACATAATGTTCTTTTCCTTCCTGGCTTAACTATTCAATTCAAAAAAGCTATTAAGAGGCGATTGGCTGTCCTTTCGGATCCTATAGTAGCAGTAATGGGAATACGCATTAAAACGAAAAAGACGGAGTTAGGAATTTATTCCTTACTCCGTCTTTGAGGATTTAAAGGTGAGAGACTACAGGCTCGAGCCGGTGCCCCATTACAGCTACTATAGGAAACATCCGAAAGGATGAAAGCCAATTGTCGGTTAATAGCTTTTTTATCTTTTATGAAATTGAATAGTTTGGTGCTTCTTTAGTAATTTGCACATCATGCGGATGGCTTTCTCTTAGCCCCGCACCACTCATACGCACAAACTGCGTATTCTCGCGAAGCTCTTCTAAATTATGCGCCCCAACATACCCCATACCAGAACGCAATCCGCCAACCATTTGAAATAATATCCGCCGCAGAACCTTTGTAGGCCACACGACCTTCGATTCCCTCTGGTACGCGTTTGTTCGCTTCGTTTTTCGCTTGGAAGTAACGGTCGCCTGAACCATTTTCCATAGCTGCGAGACTTCCCATTCCGCGATATGTCTTGAAGCGACGTCCTTGGAAGATTTCGAATTCACCTGGAGATTCGTCTGTTCCGGCAAGCATACTTCCTAACATCACCGCATGGCCACCCGCTGCGATAGCTTTAGCGATATCTCCTGAGTACTTAATTCCACCGTCTGCGATGATCGCTTTGCCAAATTCTTTTGCTACTGTTGCGGCATCGTAAATCGCTGTGATTTGCGGAACCCCTACACCAGCAACGACACGAGTTGTACAGATAGAACCAGGTCCGATTCCGACTTTTACAACGTCCACGCCTACTTCGAATAAAGCACGTGTGCCTTCTCCTGTCGCTACGTTTCCGGCAATCAATGTTGCGTCAGGGAACGTTTCGCGGATTTCTTTAATTTTGCGAATCACGCCGGCACTATGACCGTGTGCAGTATCGATGACGATGGCGTCTGCCCCTGCGTCGAGTAATGCTTTTGCGCGTTCAAATGTATCTGAAGTAATCCCCACTGCTGCGGCTACGAGTAAACGTCCGTGTTCGTCTTTAGCGGCATTCGGGAATTCAATCACTTTCTCGATGTCTTTAATCGTAATTAAACCAGCCAGGCATCCGTTGTCATCTACTAAAGGTAGTTTTTCGATTTTATGTTTTTGAAGAATCGCTTCGGCATCTTTAAGGGATGTGCCGACTGGAGCTGTTACGAGGTCTTCTTTTGTCATTACTTCGTCAATTAAAATGGAATAATCTGAGATAAAACGTAAGTCACGGTTTGTCAAAATCCCAACGAGATGACGTGTTTCTAAGTCGTCTACGATTGGAACACCGCTAATACGGTATTTTGCCATGAGGTCTTCGGCATCTTGTACTTTATGGGAAGGTGTTAAGAAAAATGGATTGATGATAACGCCACTTTCTGAACGTTTACTTTATGAACCTCTTCTGCTTGTTCTGCAATAGACATGTTTTTATGAATCACGCCTAGTCCACCTTGACGCGCAATCGCAATCGCCATGGTTGAATCTGTAACGGTATCCATACTTGCACTCATTAAAGGAATATTGAGACGAATGTTTTTAGCTAATTGCACGCGTAAATCCACGTCATTTGGCAAGACATGACTCTCCGCTGGAATTAGTAAAACATCATCGAATGTGTACCCTTCTTTTTGAAATTTTGTTTCCCATTTTGACATAGCTCAAACCTCCAGTGATTGAATTTATTAACGAATAATATACCACTTTTAAAAGAAAAAGCAAGCTTTTCTACAGAAAATCCTGTTAATTCATGGAAGTTTCATCTTTCATTGTTCGTTTTTTAATGAGAGTTTAATTTTTCACAAAAATCCCGCCCAAAGCTTCGGAATTATGCTACACTTATAGTGACAAAGAAAGGATGATTCATGTGAAAAAACAACTCTTACCAGCAGTTGCACTAAGCTTCATTCTCCTTGGCTGTTCGAGCAAGAACACTCCCGCTGAGACAACCACGAGTTCAAAGGCGACTACTGTAGAAACAACGAGCACGACAACAAGTACAACCACAGCAACGGAAACAACGGTTCAAAGTACAGAGGCTTCTTCTGAAGCGACTTCTGCGACTGAAGCTACTACGCAAGCGCAGGCTGCAAGTGGCATGGCTGACCTTTCCCTTGGGTATGACATCATCGTCAATAAAAAACACGCGCTACCGTCGACTTACGCGCCCGGCGAAGATCCAACGGCTGGCCAACAAGTGCGCGCGTTAATTCAACGCATGCAAGAACTCGGCTATCCGATTAGCGACACGTACAGCGGATATCGTTCCTATGAATATCAAACCGAACTCTATAACGACTATGTATCCCGTGAAGGAAAAGCCGCCGCAGACACGTACTCTGCCCGTCCAGGATATAGCGAACACCAAACAGGGCTCGCCTTCGATATCCTCGACTCTCACGGAAATCTACTCGATGGCCCAGAGTATAGTGACGCCATCCACTGGCTTCATACACATGCCCACGAGTACGGCTTCATCGTCCGATTCCAACCAGGCAAGGAAGCCATCACAGGTTACCAACCCGAAGCATGGCACTTGCGCTACGTCGGTGACAAAGCCACTGCCATTTACCAATCCGGCTTAAGCTTGGAAGAATATTTTGGTGTTGCTGGCGGAGGGTACGAATAGAAAAAGCTGAAACAAAAATAAAAAGCAAGGTGAATTCACCTTGCTTTTTATTTTATTATTGAATATACGTCAAACTCTTACCGATAATGAACGTTGTGGTCACATTATGCAATACCGCTAATAGACTAGGAGAAACAATATCAATCAAACCTAATCCCATTAAGAACGAATTAATACCTACTGTATGTTTTAAATTGGCATCTAATTGGCGATTCAGTTGTTCGGTTATATTTTCCAAAAACCTCTAATCCCGTTAATTGTTCATTTAAGAATAAGATATCACTGGCTTGACGAGCAATATCTGAAGCACCTGCCATAACAATACCTACATTTGCAAGAGAGAGTGCAGCAGAATCATTAATTCCGTCTCCAATCATTAAAAACATGATGACCTTTCCTCTTGAAGCTGCTCAATTACTTGATGCTTTTGTTCTGGCTTCACTTGTGTATAAACTCTGTCAAATGGAATCAGCGAGCAAATTGTTTCTGTACGTTTTTGTGTATCCCCTGTAAGAAGTACAATCTGTTTTTCCTTTTTCTTTTAACTCTTTCAATAATGCAATCGCTTCTCCTCTTAACGGAGTATCAATAAGGAAAAATGGCAATTAATTTTTCCGTCATAACTTAAATAAAGTAAGTTGTATTTTTGGCTATATTCTTCAATCACTGCTTTTTGCTCATTGGAAATAATCGTCTTCTCGTCTTCTAATAATTCCAAACTTCCGATGACGACTCTTTTTCCATCAATCGATGATACGATTCCTTTTGAAGCTACGTGAGTTAATTTCCATGCATTTCCTCATGTTCAATCCCCTCATCTTCTGCCTTCTTAACAACAGCCGTCGCAATCGGGTGGTAAAAATGTTCCTCCAAACAAGCTGCAATTCGTAAAACTTCCTCATCATCATATCCTTCATACGCAATAATTCGTTGAATTTTTGGAACTCCAGTTGTCAATGTTCCTGTTTTATCAAAAACAAAAGTATCAACTTGTGCATATTCATCTAAAGAATTAGATCCTTTAATGACAATTCCCTGATTAGAAGCTGCTTTAATGGCTGTTAAATAAGTTGCTGGTGAAGATAATTTTAACGCACATGAATAATCCACTAATAGGAAAGTAAGTGCTTTAGAGACTGAGCGTGTGAATAAATACGTCAGCGCCATCCCGATGAAATTATATTTCACTAATCCGTCAGCTTTTTCCATTAATTGCTTTTGCTGTTTCGATTGATGAAATTCACTCGATTTAATCAGCTGAACAATTTGCTGCAAGCGTAAGTTTTGTTGCTTATTCGTCACTTCTACTAGTAGCTCGCCATGCTCTACAACTGTATTAGCGTAGACCATATCCCCAATCTTCTTAGAGACAGGGAAAGACTCACCTGTTAATGAACTTTCATTTAAGTAGCCTCTTCCATTGACAACTCTTCCGTCAAAGTAAATTTCTTGACCTTCCGTAGCAACGAAAACATCTCCTACTTCAACATGATTGCTCATTTTTTTGAAGCGCTCGCCTTCTTTTTCAATCCATATTTCATAAATATTATTTGTTAAGTTCTTTTTCGAGCTCTTCAATCGATTTCTTTTGGGACCAGTCATCTAAATCGTCTCCTAAATTTAATAGGAACATAATCATATCTGCAGTCTTATGATCTCCCATCGCCATAGAAGTTGATATCGCCACAAAATCGAGTAAACTCATAGAAAGTTTTTTCTCACAAATTGATTGGAAAGCAGCCTTTCCAAATTTCACCATTTTTAGAAGTATCCATCCCATACGAATAGGTGTGGGAAGAAAGGCTTTTGAAAGCATTCTTCTATAGAGATGCATTGAAATAATATCATATGGTGAAGAAGCTACTAGCCACTGGACTTCTTTTTGTTTTTCAATTACGTTCTCCATTTGAATCAAAGATAAAAACCTTTGAACTTGTTGAACTTTCCCTTGAGTAAAATAAACTCCTACATGTTTTAAATCTTTATAAAAGTGCAGTTTTTCAATACCTGGGACTGTGCAAGCTAGTTCCTCTAAATACATTTGGACTGAATGCGGACATGTAAAAGGGAGTTCTAAACGTACTCTAGAGTTTGATTGATGTTTAATAATAAACTTCATTATTTTTCACTAGTTTCTACTACTAATTCTGCACTTTTTTCTTCAGCATATAAGTCTTTTTGCTTCTTCTAAGACATCATCTGCATGTTGTTTTACAGTAGAAACAGTTGCGTCAATACCATCTTTTTAATTTATAAGAAGTAGCGACCGCTTTAGCATATACATGCTTTGCGTCTTTGCTCGCTAATAGTTTTAATCCTAACGATCCAAATAAAACGCCTCCCGCAAAAACACTTGATTTTTTAGCAAATTTTCCTAAACTAATAAGTTCTTTAATCATTATGATTACCTCCATTTTTTTCTAATTAGAATTATTCAATTCTTATTATAGTATACAGATTTAAACTCCGACTTTCAACAATGAAAAACTTAAGATTCTCTTGCTCTCTTTGCCTTTCTAACTAAAAGCTACCTTGTTTTTCTACAAGGTAGCTTATTTTTTCTCTAACCAAAAGAATGCCTGTGGTAATTTTCCCTCAGCATTTCCAATAAAACATTTTCCATGTGCAAATAGAACATTGACAGGATTCCACGCTTTTATTTGTTGATAACACTTTTGAGCTGTTTCCTTATTAAAAAAGAATGTCATTCTTAAATCTCTTGGAGTATGCCCTTTTGGATATGTATTATCCCCGATTTTAAACAAGAAACGATGCAAACATGAACACTCTTCTCCAACTTCAATATTCTCAATTAAGTCCGTTAGAATTAACGTTTTACTCTTTTTGTGGAAAAAAATACTGACTCTTCTATAACGGCACTTCCTTCAAACGGAAGATAATCAATTTCATCTAGCCAACTAATGTCGATTGTTTTATCTAATATTGTATAACTTTGGATAGATGAAGAGTTGTCAAAAATTTTCTCCAATCCTTTTGTCGCCCAAAGTTTCGCATCCGGATAGGCTTGACTCCACTCTTCCATATATACGTAATGCAATTTATTTGGAGCAACTATATGCTTCACATGACCTAGCTCATCAATTTCACTTCGCAACTGCGGTGTTAAATGAATAGGAGAATGAATCCATAAGTCATTATTTTCCCAATCGCACCACTGTCATTCGAGTGCTAAATAGTACTTGAGTAATTTTAAAAATTCATCTCTACAATTTCACCATCAACAATCCAGATATCCCTCATCTATAGTCTTCAACGTATATAATGGCTCATATAATTTCACTGAACATTTCATATAAATCCACCAATTTTTTTATAGACTAATACACTTCATAATTTGTAATCAGCGGGGAGTTTTTCTTTAGAAGTTTTTGGAGACGTTTATGGTATTGCGCAGGGAAGACCATATTTTTGGCACGCAACGCTCTTTCACGCAACACTTTTGCCACGTGATCCGCGAAGCTAAGACAGTTTCTCGTCCAACCATTATAGGTCATGAACTTCGAACGATTGAATTTATAGAACACGGTATCCATCTGTTGTGCCATGAAATACACATACATCTCTTCAAAGCGGTCAAAGGTCGGATTATAGTACACCGCCTCGCTCGTTGGTTGCCACTGTGTTGTCGGCTCTAAAATCTTATTCAAGTACGCATGAATGGCATCCATCTGCTCATCCGTCACATCAATCGTATAAATATGCAACGCTTTTTGGTAGTGGTTTTTACAAAAGAGCATATACTCTTCGCGCGGCGCTTTAATCAGAACGCCTTCAGCAATCCAGCCGCCGAGCTTCAAGTCGCGCTCATCGTAGTTCCCATAAGAATAGACGTAGCCATCGATACATAAATCCACATGCCCCAAGAGGTCCATTCCACGCTCAGCCACATGCACAAAAATCTCGAAACGACTCTTCGCAAGCGGCGGATATGGAATCGGATAAGGGACAAATGGGTCCGGCATATTTACTTTTCGGAAATGAGCGTAGTACTTTTTCGTACAACCTTCTCCATTAATTTCTTCTCTGCCATCACAAACTCCTCACACTGTCAATAGGCTTATTGTAGCACAAATTTACATTGCATTCAGTTACTTTTTAGAAAAAGTACTTTCTTAATAAAATTTCATATTTTTATATTGAACAGGTATTTTTAATTCAGCAGTACAGGTAAAATATAATGAGCGAAAAAAGTAGTAGGAATATTAAACGATAAAATTATAAACCTTTTTAAATCTCGATCCTGATTTGGAAGGAAAAGAAATTTTTCTTTCTTCTAAACGGAAAAAGCATATGAAAAAAACATAAAAGAGAATTTTTTTGGATTTTTGAAAAGAGTTTTCAATGAAATAAATCTGGTTATTAACGAGCCTAACTACGTTGGTTTACACCCAGATGGTCAATCAATTCAGTTCATTAAAGTGACAAACGAAAATGTTCTGTTAGCTGTTAAATTAGATAAAGATCTAGACGTAAGAACAATGTACGTTATTACCGATAATAAACTGCAAAACTATTTGAATAGTGGACGAATTAAAAAGTTTTAAGTATAATATATTTACAAAAGAACATTGAGGATAGAACAGGCAGCTATCGCACCCTTGTGGTCTGAAAGAGATGTGGAAAGGTCACTCCACCAATGTTCACTTTGATAAAAGCGGTCTTCGGACTGCTTTTTTTATTTTATACAACAAAAAAACCTCCCGTCAGAAACGGGAGGAAAAAGGATAGAGTTTTATTTACTTGGGAGTAAATAATTCTTATTTAGGGAATACAATTACTATAACCAAGTTTTATGAAGAAATTGTGATGTTTTAATCCCAATTTTCTAGAAATTTAATACCCCAAAGATGCATGCATACCGGCAACGTAACCCGTTACAAAGGCTGCGGTGATATTGTACCCACCAGTGTACCCGTGGATGTCTAACAGCTCTCCGCAGAAATACAGTCCTTGGGTTAATTTCGACTCTAAAGTTTTCGGGTTCACTTCTTTCAAATGAACGCCTCCACCTGTCACAAATCCCTTCTCAATCGGCAATGAGCCATTGACGGTAAAGCGGAAATTCGTAAGGGCTTCTTTAATCTGTGCCCAGTTGGCGTCGCTTAGACGATTGACCGCCGTTTGGTCACTAATCCCCACTTTTTCTAGTAAAAATTCTACATATCGTTCAGGAAGTAACCCTTTTAAGTGGTTTTTAATGGATTTTAGAGGTGCATCCTCCACAAACGAACGAAACTGTGCATCGAGTTCGGCATCGCTCATGTCAGGCAAAGCATTCAGACTCATCACGACGTCCTTCTTGCCTTCTTTCTCCTGCACTTGATGCACGAAGCTTGAACAACGTAAGACGGCTGGACCGCTCACTCCAAAATGCGTGAAAATCATATCCATCTGATGCGTCACAACAGGCTTTCCTTTGCCATTTAAGACACTAAGCGCCACATTGCGAAGCGACAACGCACGAAGCTCGCCATTCTTGATGAACTCCTCGCCACTCGTTAGCGGAACTTCTGTGGCAAAAAGCGGTGTAATCGTATGTCCAGCTACTTTCGCGATACCATATCCGTCTCCTGTCGAACCCGTCTTCGGATAAGATTTCCCACCAGTTGCTAGGATTACCGCATCAGCTTCGAGTTTCTCGCCATTATCCAGCTCCACCACTCGCACGGCTCCATCGCTCAAACGAATCGTCTTCACTTTCACATTCGTACGCACTTGCACGCCTAATTTCTTAATCTCCTGAATAAACGTCTCCAGAATCGTCTTTAGCCGAATCTGTCACCGGGAACATACGCCCGTGATCTTCTTCCTTTAATCGCACGCCGCGACTCTCGAAGAACTGAATAATATCCTGATTATCAAATTGCGAAAAAGGCACTATATAGAAGCGTCCATTTCCCGGAATGTGCTTCACGATTTCTTCTGGGGTACGACGGTTCGTCACATTACAACGTGTTCCACCCGTGTGTAATAACTTTCTTTCCAAGGGTCGGATTCTTCTCAAGCAAAACGACTTCAGCGCCATGCATCGCCGCACTGACCGATGCCATCAATCCGCTCGTTCCTCCACCAATAACAATAACTTTCATACTTGCCTCCAATTTTCTTTGTCCCAATCATTATAAAGCATGCAAAATAAAAAAGCCTAGAGAAACTCTCTAAGCTTAAAGTTATCTATCACTCTTTAAAGTTTTTCGCGCATAGGAAGTAAGAAACGCCTGAAAGAACCGACAAACATCCACCCATAAGCAGCGGGCCAAAATACATTTCTAAGCCTCTACTGAAACTACTGATGATATTTATAACGACTGCGTTGATCGCCTCTAAACCTGGGAACTGTTGCTAGAAGTGTGAGTACTACCGGAATAAGCAGTACTGCCCTGCTAAAAACAAATAAGTTTGAGACCTTTGTTAGGAACTCGTTCGTCATCTTTATAGTAGAGCGCACTTTTTATAGCGACAATGAATACGAGAGGATTCAATATCCACATACCATATTGAACGGTATTCTGTATCGAATCACTTTTCGCAATTGCCGCAAAAGTTAACAGAAATGGTGATAGGACTGAAAAACCACCACCAATAAACCCTACCAAAGCACTAATCATTGCCCATTTTTTTATCTTTCATCAAATACAATCCCTTTTTCATCGGTTTTACCGAATTTTTCTATATCCCTATATTCCACCATTATTCTTTCAAAAGTTTTTCAAGCAGACCGCATACCCAATGCCGCTCAAAATCGATAGAAGGGCGACAAATACTAACAATAGAAATAAGAGAGAGAAGGCATCCTGTACAGCAGGAATAGCACTAAACAACCAATATAATAAGTCATTTAAGAAGGGAATACGGCCTACAATAAAAATGAAGATTGGAGTACAGCCGATAGCCCTGATAAGACAAACGTATTAGCTACAGAATGTAGAAACTCTATCATCGCCTTTATAGTAAAAGCTTTACTCTTCAAAGCCACACGAAAAATCGCCACATACGTACACAGCATTAGAATTGCTATGAAACCCATCGCCGATCCGTTTGCTCCAATTCCTGCAGCGAGTAATACCAAGGGAGACACCATTAAAAATGCCCCTCCAATAATGCCCACATACGCACTCCAGATTGCCCATTTTTACTTTGCATATTTTTCTTCTCTTAAAGTTTTTAGTCTCAAATCCCCTTAATAAAAAGCCCCCATGCCAACTTTTTGTTTCTCTCTATTCTTTTAAAAATTTTTCAGAGAAGAAGCGCAACCAGAGTCCACTAATAATCGAGAGCACCCTCAACAACTATGATAGGCGGAAAGAGAATCAGAAAAAAATATCCACCTCTTCCTCAACCAAATCAAAGAATTTGAAGTACAGCTTGATCTAAGAGAGAACTTTACTGAGTATCACGATAAGAATTGGGGCACACCCTAAAATCCCTGCCAGTAAAAACAAGTTCGAGGCCCACTTCTTAACTCGGGAATCTCCTTTATAATAAATAGCACTTTTAAGAGCGACGACGAAGATTGTCACATAAGTAGCCACTATCAGTAGGGCTGCTATCGTAAATAAGAACCCATCTGCTCCGAGCCCTGCAGCAAATAGTACTACAGTAGCCACTAGCAAAAGCGCTCCTCCCTTAATGCCGACATTAGCACATCGTACCGCCCATGTTAAATCTTCCATCTACACCTCTTCCCTTAGTCCAACTCTTTAAATTTCCTTAGACAAATCGCATAATAAATGCCCCCAGACCACGGATAAAATCGATGACAGAAACATTAGACCAAGTACACGTTCAAAGCCCTCACTTCCGTCGAATAACGCGTCCATTATCCAATCAACGAGTCCGCTAAACATTGGAATATTTACCAAAGCAAGCAGTAACGTGACAACGAACCCTACTCCGCTTGAGGCCACAAATAAATTGGCACCCACCTGATTCACACGTTCATCCTCTTTATAATAGTGCGCACTTTTTCAACGCTACGAAAAAAATAATTCAAATGTCGTCACTAATAACGCAAGGGCCACCATCGCTCCATCACGACTGGCGCCAATTCCGGCCGCCAATAACACCAATGCGAAAAAGAGCGCTAAAGGGCCCACCTAGAATCCCCCACAAACGCACTGATTTTGGCCCATCTTTTATCTTTCATCTTCTCAACTCCTCTAACGGTCAAATCGATTTAACGAAATTAAATATCCAGCTCCAGAAATCAATCCCAATAGTCCAGAAACTCCGCCCGTGATAATGAGAACGGATCCCATTCCACCGATTTGAAGTGTCACATCATTGATGCCTGTTAATCCTGGAATATAGGAAACGAGAACCGGCAGCGTCGCAATAACTCCTAAACTGGCTGCCAGTAAAAAGATTTTTGTAATCCAATACGGAACTTCACCCGTCTTTTTATAATAGCGATGACTAATTCTAGCGACAATAAACATCACCCAAATAAACGCAACGAGATAAATAAACATCATCTGCGTTTGGTGCAGAATCTGAAGTGTGTCTTCTGAGGGTGCGGTAAATGGAAAAACAATACTAAAAATGACAATCGAAAAAATATTCGGCAAGATATAAGACGGCGCCACAAAGATGAGTCCACCCCATACAATTCCTAGTATTCGCTTAACAGCGCCCATAGTTTTGATTTTTGGTTGTTCTACAGCCTGCACTCACAACGCCTCTTTTCTTCTTGTTTCCCTTATTTTATCACAACCGCTTGCACCTTTAGAAGAAAATCCCTAACAAAAACACCTGCGCCAGATGACGCAAGTGCTCAATTCATTTATCCTTTTACAGCAATCGCTTGGATTTCCACAAGAGCATTCTTTGGTAAGGCTGCTGCTTGGAATGCCATACGCGCTGGATACGGAGCAGCAAAAATACTCTCCATACACTTCATTCATGTTCGCAAAGTCGTTGATGTCTGCTAGTAGCACGGTTGTTGATACGACCGCATCCATTCCTACCCCTGCGCTTTCTAAAATCGCACGGATATTTTTCAATGATTGATGCGTTTGGCTAGCGATATCACTTCCTGCGAACTCCCCTGTTTCAGGAACGATTGGCAACTGTCCAGAGACGACGATTGTTTCTCCTGTGTAGGCTACTCCTTGCGAGTAAGGCCCGATTGCCTTTTGGAGCCTGTTCTGTTTGAATTACTTTCTTTGTCATGGGAAATCCTCCTAGTCTAATGATGGCACAGTGTCCACGAATACATATTTTTTCATACGGTCAAATGCTTCAACAAGACGCGCGTACGGCAACGCGAGGTTGATACGGATACAGCCTTCGCCAAAGAACATCTTGCCATCTTGCCAAGCCACGCCGACATCCCAGCCGCGTTTTTCAAGCTGTTCCAGCGTCAGATTGTGTTTTTTTCAAGAACTCAGAACAGTCGATAAAAGAGCATGACGTGCCTTCAGGGTTTGGTGACTTCCACGCCGTCAAATTCACGGTGAATAAAGTCGCACGCATAGTCCGCGTTCTTCTCGATCACTTCACGCAACTCTTCCAGCCACTCGTATCCTTCTTCTTGATACGCCCCGATTAACGCATGCATCGACATCACATTCATCGCGTTATAATGCGGCTTTCATCCTCTTTGACTCGACACGGTCTCTTAACGCATCATTGTAAATCACATGATAACTTCCCACGAGCCCTGCTAGGTTAAACGTCTTACTTGGCGCATACATGGCCACGGTGCGATTCTTTGCATCTTCTGAAATCGACTGTGTTGGGATATGCTTATGGCCTTTAAAAATAATGTCCGACCAAATTTCATCCGACACGACAATCACATCGTACTTACGGTAAATTTCCATCGCGCGTTCAATTTCTTCCTTCTCCCATACACGGCCACTGGGTTATGCGGAGAACAGAAAATCGCCACATGAATCTTATGCGCTTTGATTTTTCGCTCCATATCCTCAAAAGTCCATACGATAAACGCCCTGTTCATCTTTCACGAGCGGGCTCTGCACGGCCTTCAATCCAGTATCGTTTAACGACTGCGTAAAGCCGACATAGGGTTGGACTATGCACTAACACGGCATCCCCAGGCGCAGCATATGATGTTAAAGTCGATACGACTCCCCAGCACTCCATTTTCATGACCGATATGCTTACGCGTTAATCCCTGTCACTTGATGGTGCGCGCATGCCACTGAATAATGCTCTCGTAGTACTCTTTAGAAGGCATGAAGTACCCGAAAATCGGATGTTCCAATCGTTTTTGCATCGCCGAAATCACTCGTCGGCACGGTTGGAAAAACTCATGTCCGCGATCCACATCGGAATCACATCGAAAGCCTTTCTTCGGTCTATCTGGCGACTTTCCTGGAATCAACCCCAGCCCATCAACAGCCAGCGCGTCCATTCCACGTCTGTCATATTCCGTTGTAAAATCAAATTTCATCCGCAAAACCTCCTTGAATCTCCCCACCATTATACACCGTTCCCCGCCTCCACTCAACGCCCTGCCGAGAACTCAGCTTGTCTGCACTCCACAAAATCGTGATTCTCAATGCAAAAGGCATCCTAAGTTAGCGTTGCAAAAAATCCTTGGACTCTATTGTCATCAGAAATGGGAGCAAGACAGAAGAAACTGTTTCTTCGTCGTCTTACCCTCGGGCGAAATAGGATTGACCTAGCCTAAAAGGCGAGGTCAATCCATTTATTCACTGCGTCTAACTCATGCAGGGTTTTTCATAATGTTCACCAGTCCGGTGCAGTTGTTTCTATAACTATGACAGATGTCCCAAGGATTTTAGCAACGCTTTAACCCTTTAACTTATTTTTATCGCTCAAAATCACGGTATACGCTTCGTCTTTTTAGGAAGAAAATAATCCCTCCGATTACACAGACTCCCAATCCGATTGCTGGATAGAGTAAATTCTCTGCTGCTCCTGACATTTGTCCGACGAAAGCGTTCTGGTCATTTTCATGATACTTCTGAATCATTTCCTGTATTTCCTTTAAAAGAATGCCATCCCTTTACTTTGCTTGAACGGTTTTGCTTTTCTACGTCGTATAACAATCCAATTTTTACATCTCCATTCGGAAATACTTTTGCAACAGTAACACCCCCAAAAGGAGTATCATAATCCACATTGAAAACTAGTATTCCTTTGATATCACTGCTATATTCCTCTCCTAACAGTTCAGAAATTTTGTGATATTCAAAATCCTGTGGTTTATCTGCATAGCTGCCCGACTTCGTTTGTAAACGACCGTCAACTTCAGAAATCCAAAACTCCTTATTCATCCCATTTAATAAAGGTTTGCGCACTCAACCATCCACTAGTTTTTAGTAGTGATCGTCCCATCATCAGCTTGTTGGATTAACTGTTTTAATTCCTCTTCAGATTTAACATCTTTTAGCTTCTTATCACCAAACACAAAGATTGTATGTTTTGTATCGAAAGGAACCTCATTCTCGGAAGAGCGTTCTTTCTCCTTGACCTGTTGATTACTCTTTCTCCATCGACTCATCTAACACCTGATGCAATTCCTCTGTCGAAAGTTCCGGCGCTGCATAAACCGTTGAGAAAATTGAAGATACTACAAACAATCCACTGACTACGACTAAAAATATTTTCTTTAATTTGAAAATCATTTTTAAGATCTCCTTCCGTTTAAAAGACGGCTCCATCAAAACGAAAAAATATTCTACATAACAACATACAAAAAGGACGTTCTCACTACTCTGTTTTCACCTATATAATACCACTCACCACTGTATTTAATCTACGATTTTTAATCAAATCCTTGGACTCTATAGTCATAAAAATAACGATATGCAAACAAAAATTAGAGCTCCATAGCGAGAATCACTTCGGAGCTTTTTGACTTTCGCAAGGACTGAGACCTAGGCTCAGGCCGGTGCAGCTGTTCTCTTATTTTTAATACTAGTTCCGTTTTCTTGCCAAGGATGAAGTGCGGACTCCGCAAAACGACATCACGTGATAAGCACCGTATCACAAAATAGGTTAAAAACGGGAAGTCCCGCTACGAGTTTTTCCATAAATGCGTGATTAGCGATGAAAAACTGAGTAGCGTTGCGAATCGCGGACTCTATGGTCATAGAAATAACGGTCGCATGCGAAAAGTGAGCTCCAGTGGCGAGATCGCTGGAGCTCTTGTTCGCAGGAGCCTGAGACCAGACTCAGGCCCTGGTGCAGTTATTATCTATAACTATGAATGTCAGGTTTTCCTAACGACGTAACTCCCTAACCTTTTCTTCATCGCTGAAATCACGCGATAGCCTTTTTGTGCGATAAAGTCCGCCACTTCATCGGGCTCAGTAGAGTCCACATGAAGCACCACTTGCACCTTCCCATCGCGATGATACACAGAAATTGTCGAAACGTTCACGTTGTTTTCGCGCAACACATTTGAAATTTCTTCCAGAGGACCTGGTTTATCCTCATTAATTTCAATGAATAAACGAGAACCTGGAGTGTTGTATCCAGAAATTTCGATAAAACGCATCGAAAAATATCTTTGTCGGTAATAATCCCTTCCACGTGTCCACGCGCATCTACGACTGGCAGGACGCCGACATTTTTGTTGACGCATCAGAGACGCCGCTTCTTCTAATAATGTATGAGCCTTCACTGTTAAAGACTTGCTTTTTGCATAATTTCGCTTGCAGCCGTCTTGTTTAATAAGTAGTTCAACTCATGCATTGATAGGCTTGTCGCCATTGAAGGTGAGTGCCCTGCAACAAGTTCTTCTGTTAACAGTCCGACTAATTTCCCATCTTCTACAACTGGCAAGCGGTGAATGTCATGCTCCTTCATTAAGTCTAGAGCTTTCATAACCGTTGTTTCAGGCGTTACTGTAATAACGTTGGTTGACATATAATCTTTGAACTTCCATGATTACCCTCCTAGATATGCTTTCTGAATTTCATCACTTTCTAACAACTCTTGTCCTGTACCGCTAAGAACCACTGATCCAGTTTCTAGTACATACGCACGATTTGAAATCGACAATGCCATTTTCGCATTTTGCTCGATTAGTAAAAACTGTTGTCCCTGTCTTTTGGATTTCTTGAATGATTTTTGAAAATCTCGCGGATGAAGATTGGCGCTAACCCCATTGAAGGTTCGTCCAACAATAATAGTTTTGGACGGCTCATTAATGCACGGCCCATCGCTAACATTTGTTGTTCCCCACCTGAGAGCGTTTGTGCATCTTGGTCTTTACGTTCTTTCAAGATTGGGAAACGTCTCGAAGACAGCTTCCATATCTTTTTGAATTTCTTCTTTATCCTTACGTAGAAAAGCCCCTAGTTCAAGGTTTTCTTTTTACCGTTAATCCTGGGAATACGTGACGACCTTCTGGCACTTGCACGAGCCCTTTCTCAACGATTTTCTTCGCAGATGTCGAAGCGATGTTCTCACCCTAAAGTAGACGATTTTCGCCTTCTGAAGAATGGATGAGTCCTGATAAAGTCTTCAAGATGGTTGACTTTCCGGCACCGTTTGCCCCGATAAGAGACACGATTTCTCCTTCGTTAACTTTAAAATTCACATTACGTACAGCTTGAATCATTCCGTAATGAACTGATAAATTTTTAACTTCTAACATCTACTCACCTCCTAAGTACGCTTTAATAACTGCAGGATTTTGTTTAATTTCTTCTGGAGTTCCTTCTGCAAAGAAGTCTTCCATATTCCAACACGTAAATGCGTTGGCAGATTTTTCATGACAAGCGACATATCGTGCTCGATTAATACGACTGTTAAATCAAACTCTGCTTTGAATTTTAGCAATCAATTCTGTTAATTGAGCTGTTTCTTGAGGGTTCATCCCTGCTGCAGGCTCATCTAAGAATAAGATTTTTGGTTTTGTCGCTAAGGCACGAACGATTTCTAGTTCACGTTGTTGTCCGTACGCTAAGTTTTTCGCCTTTTCATCTTTTAGTGTATCCAAGTTGAAAATCTTTAGCAATTCAACCGCTTCTTCGCGCATTTTTCGCTTCTGTATCATAGTATTTCTTCGTACGGAATAATGTTGAGAACAATGAATCGCTCGAGTGTGCGTGCATGGCAATCATTACATTTTCGAGTACCGTTAAATCTTTAAACAAGCGAATATTTTGGAAGGTACGTGCCATCCCTAGGCTTGTACGCTTGTAAGGTGCGAGTCCGTTTAAGTTTTTCAACTGTCCGTCTACTTCTAAGCTAACCGTTCCTTCTGTTGGCTCATAAACTCCTGTTAACAAGTTGAAGAAAGTCGTTTTCCCAGCCCCGTTTGGCCCGATGAGTCCGATGAGTTCGCCCTTATTTACTTTCATCGAAACGTTAGAGACCGCAGAAAGACCGCCAAAGTTTTTTGTTAGTCCATTAACTTCTAATAACATTACTTCCCACTCTCCTTTGTTTCTTTCTTCTTAGAAAACTTGAAGTCTCTAGTTTGAATTCCCAAGTACCCAAGCAATCCACCAGGACGGAAAAATCATGATTAAGATTAACGCTACCGCATAGATGATCATCCGTAATTGTCCAAATGGTTGTAGGGACAAGGTTGATGATTCAAGTAATATGGCTGCCACGAATGAACCTGTGAAGCTTCCGATACCACCGAATACCACGATGATTAACACTTCGATTGATTTCATGAACGTGAAGTCACTTGGTGTTACCGCTCCAAGCGTTGTAGCGAAAAGCGTTCCGCCGATACTTGCAGTGGCTGTCTCCCAGTACGAAGGCCAAGATTTTTATATTTTCGTCACTTGAACCCCCATCGATTCCGCAGCGATTTCGTCTTGTAAGACCGCATAAGTGGCACGACCTGCACTACTGAATGTATAGTTCAAGATTAAGATGGTTGTTAATACTAAGGCGATATACGTAATCGTCCATGTGTTTGTTAAAGGCACCCCGCTGATACCGGCAGCACCGTTTGCTGATTTTCATGTTTGTCACGGCTACACGGATGATTTCCGCAACCCCTAGAGTCGCAATCGCTAGGTAGTCCCTTTTAAACGAAGCGTTGGTAATCCAACAAGGAACGCGACGATAACAGAGATGACAACTCCGACTGCCATCCCAGCAAATAATCCAGGAAGACCGTTCATCATTTTCCCAAGAATCGCACCGCTATAAGAACCAATCGCGATAAACCCGGCATGTCCTAGCGAGAATTGTCCGGCAACCCCAAGAATAAGGTTCAATCCAACGGCGTAGATGATATTGATCGTGATATTAATGAAGGTACTTTCGTAGTAGAGTTAATCACTCCTGTTTGTACAAGTACGAAAAGAAGAGCGTACATTCCTAATGCGAACAGCGTCCAACGAATATTCTTTTATGAAATCTTTGCATCTTCTTCACCTACACTTTCTCTCTGACATTTTTTTACCAAACAATCCAGCTGGTAACACGATTAAAAATAATGAATAATAGGAAGTAAACGACTCCGTCACGATATGGTGAGTAACCGAAGAAGCTTACCATTGTTTCTAGTAGACCGATGAGGTACCCACCGACCATGGCCTCCAGGAATACTACCGATACCACCAAGTACGGCCGCAACGAAGGCTTTCAGTCCGACTGTAATCCCCATTGTTGTTGAGATGGTATTGTAGTACACCCCAACAAGGACACCCGCAATCCCGGCAAGCGCTGAACCGAGCGCGAATGTAAATGAGATGACTCCGTCTACGTCAATCCCCATGAGTTGAGCGGCTTTGCTCATCCACGGCAACCGCACGCATGGCTTTCCCCATTTTTTTGTATAACGTACGATAAATTGTAATAACGCCATTAAGACAACGGTCACCCTCGAAAATCAAAATTTGCTTTTCCGTTGACTGAAACGTCTCCAAATAAGGTGATGGTTTCAGTTCCAAAGTCAGAGGGAAACGGACGAGATTCCGCTCCAAAGAAATAACTCATTGCATTTTCTAGTAGGTATGACACCCCGATAGCCGTAATCTAACGCTGCTACACGAGTCGAATTACGAAGCGGCTATGACGCCACACGTTCAATCACAACCCCTAAGACCGCACAGGCAACCATCGCTACTAAAGAGCGCTACGAATACATTCATCTTCAAGACCATTACGGCAAAAATATCCAATGAACGCCCCCATCATGTACACATCACCATGTGCGAAGTTAATGAGCTTAATTGTCCCATAAACCATGGTATATCCAAGCGCAATCAACGCGTAAATACTTCCGACTGCAAGCCCGTTTACCAATTGTTGCATTAACAACTCCATATATTTTCTCCTTTCAAATCTATCCTTATCTAGCGGAAAAGAGAGGCGGAAGTCCCCTTCGTGCCTCTCTTAAAAAATACTGTTAAAACTTAATTAGTCAGCTGAGTACTCTTGAGCACTTACTTCTTGTCCGTTTTGGAACTCGATGACTACTGCTGATTTCACTGGTGTGTGGTCAGGACCCATTGAGAATGTACCAGTTACACCATCGAAGTCTTTTGTTGCTGCTAAAGCTTTTGTGATTGCTTGAGGATCAGTTGAGCCAGCAGTTTCGATAGCTTTCATTAACAATTGAGTTGCATCATAACTTAAAGCGGCGAAAGTATCTGGGTTTGTACCATATTTTTCTTTGTACGCTTTAACGAACGCTTGAACGTCTGCATCATCACTTAATGTTGAGAAGTGTGAAGTGTAGTAAACGTTAGAAAGGTTTGAGCTGTTACCTGCTAATGCTGCTAACTTGTCACTTGAAAGTCCGTCACCACCAACGATTGGTTGAGTGATACCCATTTCACGTGCTTGTTTGATGATTAGACCAACTTCTTCGTAGTAACCAGGAACATATAATACATCGAAGTCTTTAGATTTCAATGTTGTTAACACTGCTTGGAAGTCTGTGTCTTTTGATTGGTAGTATTCACGAGTTACAACTGTTCCACCGATTTTACTGTCAGTGTAAGTTTTTTCAAAGGCATCTGCTAACCCTTTAGAGTAGTCATTACCTGTATCTTGTAAGATGGCTACTTTAGCATTTCCGAATTTCTTGTGTACGAAGTTCGCTCCTACAACCCCTTGGTAGCTGTCAGAGAAACATACACGGTAGATGTATTCATATACTGAAGATGCATCTTCTGGATTTTTCAATGTCACGCCATCTCCTGTTGTTGCTGGGAAGACTGTTGGGATTTTTGCTTGTTCATTTACTGGGATTGATACTGAAGCATCTCCTGTTGTTGCTGGTCCGACTACGCCGACCACTTTTTCAGAAGCTAATTTCTTTGCTACTGAAGCTACTTCTGTTTTGTCTGATTTGTTATCGTATGAAACGTATTTTTAATTCCTTATCTAATAACTTCCCTTTTTTGTTCAACGGCTAATTGAGCACCGTTGTTCATAGAAGAACCGTAAGTCGCTACGTTCCTCGTTAACTCGAAGTTTCCCTCCGATTTTGACTGTATTACTATCTGCTGCGTTTCCACAACCTGCTAAAATTGCTGCAACCACAGCGCCTAATGTGAATTTCTTTAATTTCATAAGATCCCTCTTTTCATGGATGAATTTTTCAACTTGAGAGTAGTATATAATATTCTGACAATTCATGCAATAGAAATCTATAATTTTTTTGAAAAATATTTTGTTTACATTTTTATCGTTTTCACTTTCAAGATTCTTAGAACTATTTTCATTTTTCTAGTTAGAAATAAGTATTATTTACACCTAAAGTGTGATATATTGTATTTTAGCAATTTAGTGTGTGACACAACTAACAAGAAAAGGGAGAAAGAAATGAGAGCATTACTTTCAAAAAATCAAAACCGACAAATCGATATTGTCGACTATTTAGTTCAAGCAAACGGCTGGGTTCATATCGACGAACTCGCAAAAACTTTTAAAGTCTCTACTCGTGCCATCAAAATCGACCTCGCATTTTTACGCGATAAAATTGATGGACTCGACATCCTCTTCTCAACGAATGGGGTTCGTATCGAATTACCAGAGAATTTAAGTACCGAGTCGTCTATCCTTATTATTATTCACATTCTATTTGCTACGAAATTCTAGAACAATTATTCTTACACGAAGAAACCACTGTTACAGAAATGACACAAAAACTGTTCATTACGACTTCAACATTGAATCGTTACATTCAAAAAAATCAATAATAGTTTAAAGAAAAATTCGATTTCCAAATCTCGAAGAAAAACTTGCAATTTCATTGAAAACGAACAAGACATTCGCTTCTTCTTCGTTCAATACTTTGCTGAAAAACTGGCTTCTTCGAATGGCCATTCGACTTTGTAGACGAAGCTTCTCTAGAAAAAAATTCTAGTAGACCTCTTCAAGTCTTCGAACTTCCCCATGAAAGCTTTGAAGGATACCGTGTCTTCAAGATGATTTTTACGGTTAACTTCTTCCGATCTTATCAAGGGCATTTCGTACAAAACTTCGAAAGCAAAGATAAATTCTATGATTACTACAATCAATTAGACGGCCTAGACGAAATCGTAGAGCAATTCGCCAAAGAAACAGGAATCATGGTCACTCCAGAAATCCTGGAACAATCATTCTCCATTTTCTTACAACCGCACTTCTTCCTAACCGTTGAAGAATTCTCAGCTGCTCGTCAGGGAAAAAAGTTCGTGACCGCCTATCCTTCGATACATTAGTGACGAACATCCAAAGTCTTGAAAAAAACGCTACGACTTGAAATGCGAAAACTATGATTTACTATTGTGGCACTTACACAACACGTCTCAATTAGAACGTATCGAAGTGCACTCAGACTTTATCTTATTCGATAAGAAGAAACCATTGATGAACTTCTTCAAATCGCTCTCACCTGAGTTCTACAATGATGTTGCAGCACTTCTTGAGGAGTACCAACAAGAAATCAAGAACGTGAAGCGTCAACGAAATATTTCGCACTTGATTTACACGTTCTACACGCACTGGGAAGGTCTTGTTGCTCAGTTGCAAGCTAAACAAGAGAAAATCAAGGTGTTGATCTTAAACGATTTCGACGAATACTATCCAAAATTCTTGGCATCGTATTTAGAACACAACGCGGCAAACCGCTTCGAGTATCATACGTATGACCAGCTTGAAATTTCGCTAGATATTCTAGAAAAATCTGATTATAAGATTATTTTGAGTAACTTTGCTCTTCCTGAAATCAAAGGGAAAACGGTGATTTGCTCTGCATGATTTGAGTATGATTGATCTTGTCAACGAGTTGAATAAACAATGAAAGATGCCCCTGCAATGCAGGGGCATCTTTCGTTGCATAGCGCTTCTTTAAAACAAAAGCTGCGTTTTTCTTACAATCCCTTTCGAACTGTTGCAGGGTTCATTTTATAACTACTGCAATGGGGCAACGGATTGAGCCTATCGTCTCAATTCCTACTGAAACTGTAAACTGACTCTACGGGTTTCACCCTAGAGTCAGTAGTCCACGTGGTTGCTATCCCCCATTGCTGTTGTTATAAAACCGCAACGTTCTTTGGGATTGTAAAAATGAGATTTTTGCAAAAAGTGAAGTGCGAGAAAGCGCGCTGTGATGAGGTTTTGGTGAAAAACGGAGAAAATGGGTTTGTGCAGGTGTTGAGGTATATTGCTTAGAAATGATAATATCGGTCTTTTTGAAGAGGCAAACGCTCTGACGTAGCTTTGCCCAAAATTCACTTATAAGTGAATTTTTGGGCAACTGAGTCTCGCGTATATTGCTTGGAGAATGCTCTCAAACAATTTCTAATCAATTATTTAACTCTGTATAACCGATTGATTCTAATTTTTGAGTTGCTGTAGAAAAGTCCGCATACGTTGTTGAAAATGACACGTGCGTCTTTAAGTTCCATCTTGCCCTCTTCATTCGTTATAAGATTTTGTAAACCCAACCGCATACACGTTTTTTTGAATCCAAAGCTAGATTCCACTTGAAGCGTCATTACTAAGTTCCCTATTACCGCGAACAATCTCATCCCCGATACGAATATGAATTATCAACATTATTCGCTAGACCACGATAATAAGTTTTATCAAACGTTATCTTATCATTTCCGCTAAATTTCTTATTCACTTCTTCTTTTTAGTTTTGCAATAATTTCGTCTTTTGTTCTTAGCGTCATCAAGTTTTTCAGCAACTGTCTTCAATCCTTTAACAGGAAGTGTGAAGCTTCCGTCGCCTTCTAATACACTAACCTCTGTCTTCTAATAAGTTAGCGAAATTACCGTCTAACACGATTTTGGCATCTTTTCCATTTTCTAATTTACCATTGTTTTTCAACTTTGAAAACGTAAGAATGACAATTTAGAATCTGTCACATGAACTTCTGCACGGCCACCTTTGTTAAAGCCTTCCACTTCTAATGAAGTGATTTTCGCTAATTCTTCAGCCGTTAATTTCTTCGCTTCTTTTAATCCGCTAACTTTCACTTTTGTTTCTTTTGGAAGGTTAAAGTATTTTTCAGCATCTTTATCTGAAGAGAATGTGAAAGTAATTTCGTCGTTATTTGACAAGTCATCTGTTTTTACTTGGAGTTGCTTTTCACTTTTGTTGCAGCATTACGAACTTCTGCTTCTGTTTTCGCATCTGCTTTAGGGTTTGCTACTAAGAACTCTTTTACTAACTCTTGAGTATCTACTTGATATACAAGTTCCCCTTTTGTATCTAACCCGGTAAAAGTTGTTTTGATAGATTCACCAGCGTCTACTTTTTTTACGCCACAAGCAGCAAGTACCACAGTTGCTACTAAACAGAATAATGTTAACAGTCTTTTTTTCATGATTCCTCCTGAAAAGCTTTTCTATTATTTGATTACTTTCACCATTATAAGTTCTATTACAGTATTTTTCAATACTGTTTTGGAGTAACTTGCTCTTCTTTTTCGTTCGTGCTAAGGTAAATCTAACGAACTTTTTACACATCGGAGGCTTTATGAATCAAAAAATCCCCGTATGGAAAACCATCCGCTTTACATTAAGCAATTTAACGCAGAACAGCTGGATGTATTTACGCAATTCCATCTTTTTACAATTTTTTATTTCCGTGTTTGGATTTGGCTTTTTAACACTTATTTTTCGTGGAATGCTCTTTATGACAGGGCAATCCAATTTAAACTTCGCCAATTTTAAGACCGTTTTATTAAGCCCTTGGTCCATTCCATTATTCATTTTATATTTACTCTCATTCGCGTTTCTCATTTTCATGGAGTTCTCGATACTCATCTTCATGATTTACGGAACGATTCGCGGTATTCATTTTTCATGGCGCAGTAGCATTCAAAATGCATTTAGTGAACTCAAGCAATTACTAAACGGTCACTTTATTACGTTCTGGCTCTATCTTTTAACACTCTTGCCGATTGTAATATGGGAATTGACGTTTATCTCGAAAAAGATCGCGATTCCCGGAATTTATTACGGATGAACTCACTAAGACGAGTGCTGGAACCATCTTTACACCGGATCTGATTGTCGTCCTACTCTACTTTCACGCATCGAAGCGCCCTTGCGATTCCACTTCAGATTCTTACCGACCAGCCTATTTTACAAAAATATTGTCACGAGCTGAAGTTGACGAAGAAATACTGTGCTGACTGCTCATTTTATTTCGGCAGTCGTCGAAGGGTCCTTGCGATTCTCTGTTATATTTATCTCCATCGGAAGTGTCGCCCTCGTTGAATTCTCTAGATCCCATACGGATCCACACACTTCTGAGTAGTGTGCTAGCTATCGCAAAGTTGCTCAAGGCTTCATCTATCCTTTATACAAAGATTGCTACTGTTTATTTTTATGACGAAAATCATTCATGAGCATAAATTGGCGTCGCTTGAAGTGTATCATCACCATGAAGAAATTAAACATAAGCGTAAAATCGTGACTGCTTTGCTCTTCTCTTCGTAACAGGAAGCGGGGTTCTCACAACTCTCTCCACCTATAGAACGGAATCAGCTAACGACCCTATCATCATCGGTCACCGCGGCTATGTTGAGTGAAGCCGTTGAGAACTCGATTGAAGGATTAAAAGCGGCCAGATAGCTGGCGCCAACATGGTGAGATGGATATTCTCCTCACAAAAGACAATCAATTCGTCGTATGCACGACTATAACTTGAAACGATTAGCAGGTCTAAATAAACGCGTTCAAGACATGACTCTTGATGAAGTTCGTGGTCTTCCCATCGAACAAGACGGATTCTACGAGTCACATTCCTACTTTTGAAGAGTTTTTCAGCAGCCAAAGAAATTGGCATGCCGCTTGTTATCGAGCTCAAGCCTCATGGCGGTGAGCCCTGCCAACTACGTGCATCTTTTCATCGCGAAATACAAAGAACTCGCCATCGACAACTCAACAAAGTCATGTCACTTGATTTGAAAGTCATGGAAGAACTCGAGGCAAAAGCGCCTGAAATCACGACAGGTTTCGTCATTCCAATTCAATTTATGGTTTTGGTGACGCAAAGGTGATTTCTATGTGGTGAAGATTTTTCTACTAAGAACTGGCGGTCCTGCATGCGCAAGAGACAGGACATGAGGTGTTTGTTCGACCATCAATACGGATGATGCCCTCGAGAAATACGTAGATAGCCCCTGTTAACGGCATCATCATCGACCAAGTCGCACTCGCCAAAACCATTCAACAAGAGCACTAAAACCAACAACAGTTTAATGGACCGCTTTACGCATCGTTAAATGAGTTGCTAACAAAATAAAAACAGACTGCTTTACGCACGTTGAATGTAGGGGCTCTAATAAATCGGATAGCTCGTTGAGCTTTTCTCAGGTCTTTCATAGTAGCAGTACGGGACACCGGCTGAGCCTGGGTCTCATCTTAAAGTTTCAAAGAGGGAGTAAGGAATCAATTCCTAACTCTCTTTTTCGCATTTAATGTCATCCCCATTACTGCTACTATAGACCCTGAGAAGCTACGAGCTATCCTCTCACGATTCCTCCACATTCCCACCTCAAGAGCTTTGTTTTTATTTCGGCGCATGCACACTGCGTAGAATCAGTGCATTAAATCTTGTGGGTGGGTTCTGAATGGATTGTGAGTGACTTGGTCTGTGAAGCGTATTTCTGAGGACGGGGAAAGGACAGGATGCAGAGAGTGCTAGCACTTTCTTCTCCATTCTAACTTTCCTCAGTGATAAACCTGAAATACTTGCCCAATATGGGATATTTAAAAGGATTTGTTCCAATAAAAAGATGAAGCCTCGAACACTGATATGCTCTCTCAGTAGACACTAGTAAACCACTTTAGAGGGGTATTTTTAGATTGGTTACGAAACATACTGCAAAAGAATTAGAACGATTCATAGAATTGTATTTAGATGGTGGGCCTCGTGAGCTGCAGTGAATATGGCTTGAAAAGATTTCACCTGGAGCATTAATATGTATTTTGAACTATAGTTACATGGACCTCTGCATTAGGAAGATCGAGACGGGCTTTAACACTTATACATGCGAATTTAAAGAAAAGGTGGTTAAAGAGTTTTTAGAATCGAAAACCTATTTAAGAGTAATCGCAAGAAAATACAAAATTCCTTCTGCGTAGAACTGCACGAAATTGATTATTACAGTATACTAATGAGGAGGCTCGTCAGGCTCACGATCCTAAGCCAGAGGTGTACACTATGAAATATAGAAAACAACGCACGAAGAAAAGAACTTTATCGTCAAAGACTGTATTCAAAAATCAATTAAACTATAAACAAACCGCACAGAAATATAACGTTTTCTACAACTTGGTGTATCAATGGAAAAAATATCAAAAATATGGTCCTGATGGATTAATAGACAGTCGAGGGAAACGAAAACCAGAAAATATACAGACAGAAACTGAGCGTATTCGTGCAGAAATGGCAATATTAGTTAGGCGCGAAACGAATATTTAGAAACAGAAAATGCCGCACTAAAAATTACAAGAAGTGGAAAGAGTTGATGTTTCGCTAAACGAGATTTGAAGCGGAATATCAAACGATTAAAAATTAAGTAAAAGAGGATTTCATATTACCTATTATGGGTAAAGTGTTAAAAGTCAGTAGCAGCTATTATAAATGGTTAAATCGTGTCCTTTCGAATCTGAAAAACGACTACGTCGTTTAATGGAATTAATACACGAAGTATATGAATCTGTTCACAGGTATATAGGATATCGTCGTATCACAACTCTATTTAAACTATTATGAAAATGCAAAAAGTGAATCATCAAATGTATTCAGCGTCTTGTGAAACTAATGGGATTAAAGGCAGTTATACGAAAAACGTTATCGTTATAAAACCGAACACTGAAGAATACACTCGCAGCTAATATTTTAAATCGAGAATTTAAGAAAGAATATGAGCCAATGGCCTCTACTATTAACGGATATCACTGAATTGAAGCATGGAAAGGGAGACAAAGTTTATGAGTGCTGTTTTAGATTATAGCACAAAGAAAATAGTTGCATATCAAACTATCTAAGCAAAACAATAATCAAATCGTTAAAGATACTTTTAATCAAATAAAAGGAAGATAATTCTACAAAAACAATGATTCTATGAAAGCTTATCGAGGATTCGAATATACTTCATTTTTAAGCACTTTTATAGAGAAAGGACAATAACACATAGTATGTCCCGTCCTGAAGATGTATCGATAATGGACCAATTGAAGCATTCTGGGGACGTTAAAGAAGAAGTATATCGTTTGTATCATTTTAAAACCTATGAATCTCTTTTTCAAGAAAGTTGAGGAGTATATCCAGTTCTATAATAAGAAAAGAATTACTTTTATCAATGGAGTTAAAAATCCTAGCATATAAAAAGACGAGTTCTTATGAACTCGTCACACACTTTTAATTATTTTCCCGTCTACTTGACAGGGTGCACTTCACAACATAAGGAGGACTTTCAGACTCTACAGTAAAAGCTATAGGACTTTGCAGCTCGAATGACTAGAGGGCACCGCATGTTTTCATCCGCAATGCCCTCTTTAGGTTCGGCAGGAGTTGAGACTTTGGCTCAACCCGGTGCCATTATAGCCTTTACTATGAAGATGTCTAGAAAGTCCGAGTTTCTATGACGTCCAACTCTATTTCATCTTTTTATTGGAACAAAGTTCTTTTAACCAATTTTTGTAACGCCGCCCATGTATGGTACAAGTACTTCAGGGATTGTCACGCTACCATCTTCATTCTGATAGTTCTCAGGATAGCTGCCACAGTACGTCCTACTGCCAATCCTGAACCATTTAAGTGTGCACCAATTCAATCTTGCCGCTGTCTTCACGACGGAAACGAATTTTCGCACGACGCGCTTGAAGTCCACAGTTTGAGCAAGAAACTGATTTCGCGGTAAGTATCTTGCGCTGGAATCCACACTTCAACATCATAAGTCTTCGCTGCTGAGAATCCCATGTCACCAGTACATAACACGATTGTACGGAATGGTAGCCTAATCCGCAGAGTACATCTTCTGCGTTATCAGTCATTTTTCTCAAATTCATCGAATGAATCTTCTGGTTTTACGAATTTCACCATTTCTACTTTGTTAAATTGGTGAAGACGGATTAATCCACGAGTGTCGCGGCCCGCACCACCAGCTTCAGAACGGAATGATGGGCTAAGCGCTGTGAAGTAGATTGGTAATTGCGCTTCGTCTAAGATTTGCGTCTGTAGTAGTTTGTTAATGGAACTTCGCTGTTGGGATTAATGTTGTTGCGTTCGTCTGTTAATTGGAACATCTTCTTTGAATTTAGGAATTGACCAGTACCGTACATTGATTGTTCGTTTACCATGTATGGTGCGATCATTTCAGTGTAGCCGTGTTTTTCAACGTGTAAATCAAGCATGTAGTTGTAAATCGCACGTTCTAGACGAGCTCCGAGGCCTTTGTAGTATAAGAAACGGCTTCCTGATACTTTTGCTCCACGTTCGAAGTCTAAGATATCTAAAGCTTCTGCCACTTCCCAGTGAGGTTTTGGTTCGAAGTCGAATACACGAGGAGTTCCTTCACGGCGAACTTCTACATTTTCTGTTTCATCTGCCCCTACTGGTACGCCTTCTGCAGCTGTGTTTTGGCAAGCGAGATGCGATGTATTCTACTTTTTCTTCCACTTCTGGCTAAATGAGCGTCCGTTGCTTTGATGTCTTCGCCGACTTGTTTCATTTCAGCGATTTTTCCTTGCGTCTTCCTTGTTACGTTTTAGAAGAGAAATTTCCTCTGTCACCGTATTACGGTATTGTTTTAATTGTTCTGTCTTTGTAATTAAAGCGCGACGTTCTTCATCTAAGTCACGTAACTTCTACTCGTTGCGCGGTCAACTCCACGGTTTCCTAGCGCTGTAGCCACTTCTTCAAAATTTTCACGAATGCGTTTGATATCTAACATCGTTTTCCTCCATTTTGTGTTTTCTCTATAAAATACTCCGTCCCAGACAATTGTCTAAGGGACGAAGTAGAGTAATTTTCTTCGCGGTACCACCCGGTTTCAATGTTTCCATTGCGCTCATTTATGGGATAACGGTTTTCTCCGGATAGCTTTAATCAATGCTTTTCGCTCTCGCACCGTATGTGGATTCGCTGGTCTCTCTTTACTAGTTTTCACCAACCACTAGCTCTCTACAAAAAGGATCACAGGTACTATTCATACTGTATCATTTGTCTCAAAAATTGTACACGTCTCTAGTGAAAAGTGCAAGCCTTTTTAGCAAAAATTCCTAGTTCGAACTTTCTGGTGAGAAGACACTTTGATTTTGCTCCAGATACCACCAAAGAAGTCTTGAACTTTTTGAACCATCTGGTCGATAAATCCTTTTCGCTCCGCGCATGCTTTCTGTCACGACGTTCGAGTTTCCACATCGAATGCGGCTAAGGCTTCCACCGTTCCGTGGTCTTTCCCATCGACATAGCCAAGGTTTTTCTCCTAGCATCTCAAAATTCAATGTTCCAACTGTCTGCCCTGCCTTCACAGGAGCTTTTCACTTTGCCATCTTCTGTCTTCACATCATCAGAAGGCGTAAATGAAATCTTGATCTGGCTTAGTGCTGTTCCTTTTGGTACAGCCGCAATAAAGGTTTTCCCGTAATCCACGCCAAGCGTTTCTTCCGTTCCACCTTCTAATTGGATAGGCGCCAAATTTTGTACGGATTTTCCAGGCGCGCCGACAAGAAGGCCTTCATATTTCTTGAACACTTCATCTAATAGATGTCTTGTTACTTTTGAAACGATTAAGCGGTTCTTTAGACCCCATCGATACGACAATCACCGAGAAGCCGTTGCGAGTAGCAGTCGTTGTAATCGACGCCCCGCTGGCATCACTCGTTCCTGTCTTCAACCCTGTTACCCCTTCGTATTCGAAAAGCAACCCTGGAAGCAGGTAGTTAAAGTTATCCATCTTTGTTGTTCCTGAACTATTTGGTCGGAATGTTTGTGTGGAAATCGATGATACTTTTAAAATCTCAGGGAAATCATTCACCAAGTTCTTCGCGATAATCGCCACCGAACGCGCTGACATGCTATTTTCATCTTCATCACCGTATGACGGATTCTTATCAGCGCCACCGTATTTATTCGGTAGACCCAGTACGTTGATGATTGTTGCGTCTTTAATGCCCCACTCATTGAGTTTGGCTTTCATCCGTTCAATCCAGTTGGCTTGGATCCTCCGATATACTCGGCCACTGCTAATGTTGCGGCGTTGGCTGAATAGATGGAAATCGCGTCGAATAATTCTTTAATCGTGTATTTTTCACTTGGTAAAAAGCGGTACGTTGGATAAGCTTTATAGTTCGCACTCAATTGGTGAACGCGGTCGCTTTACTGGGATTTGTGTTTCCCAAGTCACTTCTCCATTTTTAATCGCTTCTAAAATTAAATATTGTGAAATCATTTTACTCATGGAAGCAATCCCGCGAACTTCATCTTGATTGTTTTGCATCAAAATTTTTCCGCTCGTTTGCTCGATTGCGATGTAGCTTTGTACATCTTGAACCGCAGCTGCTTCCTCTTTTGCTTTTGCGTCATCTTGCGCATAAATTGCTGGTGTCACCGTCGTTGCTCCTACAGCAAAAATGCTGAGTGCACAGACGATTTTCTTCACCCATGTACGAGGACTCTTCATTATGTATATCTCCATTCTCTCAAATCTGCTTATTTATGTTACTGAAAATCGAGGGGAAAACAATGGTAAACTGATTAATCTTTTATTACAAAAATAGGAAGGATTTTTAATCTCATATTCGGTTTTTGTTCGAGCGATTTTCCATATTCTCACCCCTATGCGATTCGTCATTTTTGATGTATTACAGCGTTGTAATATTCGAAAAATCACCCTGATAGAATGAAACAAACTCCCTTCGTTTTATTTTTCAAATTCATAAAAATTCCTATTTTCGCAATAATTTCAATTGTAAGCGCTTGATATAATGATTTTACATCAATAAGGAGGGATGAAAATGAAAGTAGTCGTTGCTATCGATTCACCAAAGGCAGCTTGTCTTCACTGGAAGCGGGTCAGGCCATCAAAGAGGTGTTCAGGTCGTATACCCCTGAAGCCGATGTGGTTGTTCGCCCACTCGCAGATGGTGGTGAAGGAACGGTCGAAGCATTAGCCATCGGGATGGAGGGAACTTTGTCATGTGAGCGTCACTGGGCCGCTAGGGAGAACCGATAACCGCCGAATACGGAATCTCAAACGCGGACGAAACGCGTCCTAAAACAGCAATTATTGAAATGTCTCGTCGCCGCAGGATTACGCTGTCTCGATGAAAAGCGCAATCCAATGCACACGACGACATTCGGTGTCGGCAGAATAATTAAAGATGCCATCGATAATGGTTGTCGTCATTTTATCGTCGGTATCGGAGGCAGTGCCGCAAACGATGGTGGTATCGGATGTTACAAGCGCTCTGGATATGATTTTTCAGATAAAGACGGTGCTCCTGTTGGTTACGGCGGAGCGGGCTCAATCCATTCGCTCGCATTAAGGCCTGACAATGTTCTAGCAGAGCTGAAAGATTGTACCTTCCGCGTGGCGTGTGACGTAACGAATCCGCTCTGTGGTCCAATGGGTTCCAGTGCGATTTACGGTCCACAAAAAGGAGCGACACCAGAAATGGTGAAAGAACTCGACGAGGCACTTCTCCAGTGCATGCAGAACTATCGAAAGAAACCCTTTGACTATGCCGACCGCCTCTACCCAGGTACGGGTGCAGCCGGAGGAATGGGATTTGCGTTTCTCACTTATACAAATGCGGTTCTAGAGAGCGGAATCAAGATTGTCCTTGAGGAAACAGGACTCGAAAACGAAATGAAGGATGCTGACTTTGTCATCACAGGTGAAGGTCGCTTAGATAGTCAAACTGCTCTTTGGTAAGCTCCAATCGGCGTGGCTCATCTTGCGAAAACACGACAAGAAAGTGCTCGCCTTTGCAGGATGCCTCACACCAGACGCGAGTGTAACGAGAACGGAATTGATGCTTTCTTCCCACTTTTTGCGAAGAGTCATACTGTTCAAAGCAATGAAAAGAAAACTGCGCGCGAAACTATGATTCGCAGCGTGGAACAAGTATTTCGTTTAATTCAATCAATTCAATAGGAGGAAACTAAAATGACAGCACCAACCTTTTCAACATTAGGGGCCTTAATCGGGCTCGTACTTGCTATTATTTTGATTGTTAAGAAAGTTCATCCGGCCTACGAGTTTAATCTTCGGCGCTCTTATCAGCGGATTGACATCGTGGTGGTGATGCGGATACCGTAAAAGCCGTGGTTACTGGCGCACAAAAGCATGATGTCTCCTGTTCTTCGTATCATGACAAGTGGGATTTTAGCCGCGTTAATTAAGACAGGCTCGGCTGAAACGATTGCCGATACTTTGTGAAGAAACTCGGCCAAAAAACGATAGCGATTGCAGCGATTGCGATTGCCACAATGATTATTTGTGCTGTTGGGGTCTTCATCGATATTGCCGTTATCACAGTAGGCTCCAATTGCCATCGCCATCGCGAAAAGCAAACCTTTCTAAAGCAGGGATTTTATTAGCGATGATTGGTGGCGGAAAAAGCGGGTAACATCATTTCACCCAACCCTAATACGATTGCCGCATCCGGAAGCGTTCGGAATCGACCTTACAGCGTTGATGGTGAAAAACTTAATTCCTGCCTTTATCGCATTATTCGTAGCGATTATTCTCGCTGGAATCCTTACAAAAGGCGGCGCACATGAATTTGACGGCGTAGACTGAAGCCGAAACAAGTGGCGTATCGCTCTCCTTCTTCAAAGCCATGCTTGGACCAATCGTTGTAATCGCCCTTCTTGCCTTGCTCAATCGCTGGAATTAGCGTGGACCCATTAATCGCACTTCCACTTGGTGGTTTAGTGACGATTCTTGTAACAGGTCATGCGAAAAACACAGTTGAATTCACTGAATTCGGTCTTAGCAAAGTAATCGGTGTACGATTCTTCTAATCGGTACTGGTACCATCGCTGGAATTATCAAAGCTTCTGCATTGCAAGTCGATATGAGTTGCTCTTCTTGAAGCAATGAACATGCCAGCCTTCGTCTTAGCTCCACTTTCTGGTATTTTAATGGGGGCTGCGACAGCTTCAACAACTGCCGGTTCAACCATTGCGTCTCAAACCTTCTCTGGTCCATTGACAGCAGCAGGCGTTCCAGCCGTATCAGCAGCAGCGATGATTCACGCAGGGGCAACGTGCTCGACTCACTTCCACACGGTTCATTCTTTCCATGCGACAGGCGGTTCTGTCTTCATGGCGATTGAAGATCGTATGAAATTAATCCCTTATGAAGCCATCGTTGGTTTATCCAGCACGATTGTCGCAACAATCCTTTTACTTAATCGGCTTCTAAACATAAAAATAGTACAAATGATTTCTACGAATCCTCACGAAAGATTGTACAGGTTTAATCTAGAAGTATGAGGGATGATAAACTGACTCACGGTGAGTCCAGTTCTTCTTTATTTGAGAAGCACTCATTCGTGTAAGAAAAAGAGTCGCTTGGACTCTTTTGGAATTAAAATCCTGGATGTTCTTGTAGGAATGCTTCTTCTTCCAGGAGTGGAAGTTCTTCCAAGTACTCGATTCCTGTGTGGATAGCGTCCGAATCGTTCAATGATTTCACGGTGCATGAGTTCGTACTTCTTACGGCGTTCAAGTCCTGGTTCATCGAAAACCATTTTGCCGCCCAATCATGCATCGGCACTGACCCGAATGCATAAAAGGCATCACGACAAAGCTACGTTCTTGAATTGAAAACTCATCCCAATCAGACAATGCCTCTTTGGTAAGCTCCACTGCTAATCGCATCTGAAGCAAATGCCTTAGCATCATCCTAAACATATTTCTAGAAAATTGATCCAGCACGATAATTTCTGCCAGACGTCCTTTTGCACTACGACGCCACTCGGTAGTTTCCCCTGCAACAATCGCTTCGTAAGTTTCTAGAAAACGCGTGCGAATTTCATTATCGAATTCCTCTGATTTCTTAAACCAATCAGCAGGGCTCCCATTCCACAAACCAGAAATCTCAGAACCTCTTGAGGAGTTACTATCATTATTCTACCGCTGCTTTCTTTGTCTTTTTCGTCGAGTTGGTCATTCATACGGCCGTATTTACACCCTGAAGATCCACTGTTACAAATAAGAACCCCAAGTCTTGCATCATCGCGTTAATTTCTTCATGATTTTTCACGAGTTTTTCAATTTGGTCTGCGCCGACTTCGATACGCGCCAAATCCTGATGCACACGTACACGTACTGGTTCGAAACCACGTTTCGTAAAGTATTCTTCTGCCTTGAAGACTGCTTCTACTTTTTCAGGAGTGATGCGTGTCCGTATGGGAAACGAGATGCTGTGCTGCATGAAGGAGTTTTATTCCAATTGGTAACACCTGCGCGTTTGGCTAATTCACGAATTTCTGATTTATATAATCCCGCTTCGTAAGAGACTACGCACCCTTCTTCATTACGCGCCTTCACACCTGGGCGATAATCATTGATGTCATCCATAATCAACCCATCTGAAAGCACGGTAAACCCTTCGCCCTCCACATTCTTTTTAATGGTTTGATAGAGCATTTTCTTACTATAGTACCAGCTGTTTGGTGTGTTTGAGGCGATATGTGGATCAGAGAGTTCTTCCATTTCAAGCCCTATCACACGCGCGCCCATTTCCGTCCCAAGGTCAATCGCTTCACTAAATTCACGGTCTGAGAACAACTCAGAGTTCACTACTGCTGCGATGACATTATCACGGCCAAGCGTATCCACGGCGATTTTTAATAGGTAACTACTCATCAATCCCGCCAGAATATGGGACAACAATTCTTCCCACTTCCTTCAGCAATTCGCGTAATCGTGCTTCTTTTCATCCATTCTCGATTCCTTCTTTCTTTTATTAAAAAGCTTTCGCGTCCTGCATTCTTCTAAATAAGCTTTATCTAATACCACTAGTTTTTGGTTGTGGATTTTAACAACGCCTTCTTTAAGGTCATGAATAATGCGGTTAACACTATTACGAGTAGAGATTCCGCAAAAATCACTGCGATATCCTCATTCGTAACATTGAAGTCAATCAAGATGCCGCCTTCTGCTTCTATCCCAAATTGATTCATTAATTTATATAGGAAGGAACACACTGCTCCTTTTTCCCATTCATCGTCATATATTGCAACGACTCGATGGTTTCAGATAATTTATTACGGTAATATTCACGCACGTAATCTTGCAACTTTTGATGGTTTTTCACGTATTCCCAAAACTTAATACGAGGGATACGGTAGAACGTTGCTTCGTCGCTTTCAATACGGACGTTAAACGGTGCAGATGTGTGAGTTGGATACTTCATCACGTACCAATGAAACAATATCAACGGGAGTCACATAATCTAAATTAAACTCACGTGCCATCATTCATAATGATACTGTCTTTACAACTCCATCGATTAACACATACGTATATGCTTGTTCCAAACCACGGTAAGCCAAGTACATATGTCTTCTATAATAGGGGTATTTTCTTTCTCAAAAAATTGATTAAATATTCTTCGTTGTTCAAATTGAACACTCCTCTAATGCAAATTCCTATACACACTATTATCATCTTATCACAAAATACGTTAACAAATGTTACTAACCTTTGAGACTTCCAAGCACTACTATTTTACGTATACTTATAATCGTATTAGATTTAAGGAGATGTTATCATGGTTGAAATTAAACTACCTTATGACAGAAAATCTATTACTGCTGTAATTCCTGACAAAACTTTGTTGGTTACTTGAATCTAAAAAGCTGAAATTACCATAACCCACTTTTCGGAACAAGAAACAGTGGAAAAATCAATGGACAATCCAATTGGTAGCCAAACTTTAGAAGAATTAGCAAAAGGTAAAAAGATATCGTGTTAATCAGTTCTGACCATACACGTCCAGTTCCTTCACTATCATCACACCAATCATTTTACGTCGTATCCGTAGCGTAAACCCAGACGCTCGTATCAGTATTTTAGTTGCGACTGGTTTCCACCGTCCTTCAACTCGCTGAAGAGTTAATTACAGTACGGTCAAGAAATCGGACAACGAAGAAATCGTAATGCTTACATTTCTACAAACGAGCGAAGACATGGATTAAAAATCGGTCAACTACCTTCAGGTGGTGACTGCATCATGCAACTGTCTCATGAAGCAGACTGCACTAATCGCTGAAGGATTTATCGAAAGCCACTTCTTCGCTGGATTCTCTGGCGGACGTAAATCAGTTCTTCCTGGGGTTGCTTCATATAAAACAATCATGGCAAACGACAGTGGTGACTTCATCGATTCAGAAAAATCACGTACTGGTAACTTAGACCACAACCCAATTCACGAAGACATGTTATATGCAGCACGTACTGCAAACTTAGCCTTCATCGTAAAACGTTGTATTAGACGTGAAAAACATATCATCGGTTCATTTGCCGGAGCATGCGTTGAAGCGCACAAAGTGAGGTTGCGAATTCGTTCGGAATAGCTCATGTAACTAAAATCCTTTGCGACATCGCCGTTTCTACAAATGGTGGTTTCCATTAGACCAAAAACATCTACCAGCTGTTAAAGGTATGACTGCTGCTGAAGCTACAAACAAAGAAGGCGGCGGATTCATCATGGTTGCTGGATGTCAAGATGGTCACGGTGGTGAAGGTTTCTACCGTAACTTAGCAGACGTTAAAGATCCTAAAGATTTCTTAGACCAAAGCCATTAACACTCCAAGACTTGAAACGGTTCCTGACCAATCGACTTCACTCTAGCGCGTATTCTAGTACACCACCATGTAATCTTTGTATCTGACTTAGTTGAACCAAGTCTTATCACAAACATGCATATGGAATTATGCGAAAACATTTGACGAAGCTCTTGCAGTGCCTTCGAACTTCGAGGAGCAGACGCCAAAAGCTAACGGTTATCCGCGATGGATTATCTGTTATCGTTGAAGATACAACAATATGAAACAAGAAGAAATCCTACGAATGTAAAGATGGACGCTCTCTCAATTGAAAGAAGCGTCCACCCTCTGAAAGGGATTGAAGACATTGGTTACGCGGCCATGATCTTTCTCGCCAAAGCGCGTGGATTTCAGAAATCATCTATGGTGAAGGAAAAACATTGAGCAATTGATTGGCATCATCAGCGGCAATGAATGAGCATAAAACAGCCATTCTTGCAACACGCGTGAACGCTGAAAAAGGAAGCTCTCCTTGCTTTCCTGAAGGCGTCTCATGAGCACTCGGACGTACTCGTCCTTAGCAATCGCACCAAAACATGAACACTACATCGCAGTCATTTACAGCTGGTACAAGCGACATTCCCGTTGCCGAAGAAGCGCCGTCACGCGAGAACATTCGGAAAATCAGTCAAACGTGATTTACGACGTCTGAGTTGCGGTATTCACCGCCTCTTTCAATCGTCCCGACATCCGGCGCTAGCGTCGTGCATTGTCACGCCGGTATGGAAGGTGCGCTTCGTCCGTGTCGTTGGCGGTTTGTGACGTTCGTGATTGCCGTTCCAACATCGGATGCGGAACGATCTTCAAGGCGTGACCTTTACCACATGCGACTTGCGCAAGCGTTACGCTGTCAAAGTATCGACAACGGTTTTGGCGCGCCTATTCGCAAGCATGATTCACAAACGATCGAGGAGGCTGCATGGCCTATATTTAGAACCATTTTCTCGCTGAGCGGTGATATGCTAAATGCCTTCTACCACTTTAGGGCCGACCGCAAGCATCTTGAAGAAGTCTTTAAGACGATTGCTCTAGTCATCATCTTCATAGTAGACCGCATCGCGAAAAAGCAGTATTTGGGAACAGACTGTGTGCATATGGAACACGGCGAAAAGACCATGGCATCGCTGGTGACTTTTGATCATCATCACTACACGACCACGAGCATGTGGAATATTACACATGCTTCATTCACATGCGCACGAAGAACACATACATGCACACACACTGAGCACAGCAGAACATTCACACGAACATGAACACGATCATCATGGTATGAACATACTCACGACGGTCATTCTCATGAACATACACAGTAGTCATCATCACCATCATCGGGAGTTCGTGGGGTTGAAAGAAATTGGAAACGATTATTCTTTCCAGTGGCACGTCGACTTTGTAAAAGATAAAAGTTTGGAAGTATTCCGTGACATCGCACAAGGGAAGCGAACGTACACCAAATGCCCAGTGAAGAATCGATTTCCATCGAGGTTGGCGCAACAGACTCATCATCGACATCATGAGCTTCTTTCATTTTGTGGGGAAACACTCGACATCGATGCGGTATACAGCACTGCTGTCCCGAAGGTAGCGGTATGATTGCCGTTGATCGGAGTCATGCCTGTACCGGTTCCTGCTGCAATGCAATTAAGACTCGGAACGAAGCATTCCATTCTCACAAGACTTTGACATTCATACGAACTTTGTGACACCAACCGGCCTTGTCTCTTTAAGGCCATATCGCCCAGTATTTGCACAACCTTCAAACCTAACTGCTACAAAAAGTCGGTTATGGTTTGGGAAACGCGACGGGTAAATTCAATGCGTTACGCGGAACACTTAGAGTAAAATACTCTTTCTCATCAAGTCGTGACTTCCAATAACGATGAAATCATTCAAATCGATTTGACATCAGGTGACGAAAGCAGTGAAACACATTGGCTGACATCTGCGACGCACAATGAAGGGCGCACTAGATGCGCACCACTACCTCCTGTTTACACAAAGAAAACCGTCCAGCAACATCTCCCTTCTCTGCAAGAAGGAGACCTCGAACGAGTTTCACAGCCATTTTTATTCGAGACAAACATCAGCGATTGGCTTCTCGTTATCAAAACGTCCAACGTAAAGTCATGACTCGCACATTCGAGACGCAACAAACGAGCATTGGCCGTGAAAGTAAAGAAAACCAATATGGAACTGTTACAAAATCAACATTAGAATATGAAGACTGCGCGAGAATTGCCAAGGAAACAGGATTATCGATTCAAGCCGTCTATCAACAATTAACGAATTACATTAAGGAGAATCAACCAATGATCAAACATTTATGCATTTATTATTATCTGAATTTATGGGAACAGCCTCATGATTATCTTCGGTCGGCGTACACTGTGATGACGTCTTGAAGAAAACAAAATACGCTGGAACAGGTCACTTATTCGCCATCACAACATGGGCATTCGGTATCACTGTTACTTATTCATCTTCGGTGGTGGTATCAACCTGCTATGGCGCTTAAAGTAGTTTTAGGAGTACCCTGCAGAACAATCCATCCCTGTTGCTATCGCTGAATTTTAGGCGCATCTGGTGCGGTAATCGTATGGTTCATGTACGCAGACCACTTCACAGCTTCTGAAGGTCAAGTAGATGGATTCGCAATGAACCAAGCGCTCGTGACTTCGGACCTCGTCTTGCTTACCAGTATTACCAATCACAAAAGTCCAATAACGACTGGCAATATGGTTTAATGGTATTTACCTGGTACTGCTCCATCCATCGGCGCTGTATGTGCTGCATTCTT
>BNJU01003839.1_pt1 | contig 70124 bp, 81 predicted proteins | sample 8539281 | NCBI WGS metagenome assembly BNJU01 (sample SAMD00202456, study PRJDB9452) | human saliva metagenome | isolation source: human saliva | place: Japan | reverse complement strand
TTGTTTCATCCATCTTCGCTGCAAATGCGCTTGCTGCATCTCCAAGAGCTGCATTAGCTGCATCTTGTGCCAAGTGGAAGCGATCCAACTCAGACATCACACGCATATCAAATGGTGTGGTGATATCTCCGTTTTCACGGTAACCATGTACACGAAGGTTATGGTTGTGACGGTTGAAGAAGATATCACGGATCATGCCTTCGTAACCATGGAAGGCAAAGATGACTGGTTTATCAGTTGTGAAGACTTTGTCGAACTCTTCATCTGAAAGTCCACGCGCATCAACGGATGGGTGACGCAATTTCAAGATATCGATAACGTTGACAAAGCGGATCTTCAATTCTGGGAAGGCTTTGTGCAAGATTGTGATGGCTGCAAGAGCTTCTAAGTTTGGCTCTGTACCTGCAGCTGCAATAACAAGATCTGGCTCTTCATCTGCTGAAACAGTTGATGCCCAATCGATCACCTTGTATCCTTCACGAACCAATTCTTCTGCTTCGTCAGCTGAGTAGAATTGAGGACGTGGGTGTTTAGAAGAAACGATCAAGTTGATCATATCTTCTGCCTTGAAGGCTTGATCCATCACTGCAAGCAAGCTATTGGTATCTGCTGGCAAGTACTCACGAATATATTCAGGAGTTTTCTCAGCCAAGTGAGTCAAGATACCTGGATCTTGGTGAGTATAACCATTATGGTCTTGTTGGAAGACCGTTGAAGTTGCAATCAAGTTCAAGGCTGGGTAGTTTTTACGCCATGTTGTATGGGTCTTAGACTTACGCAACCATTTGAAGTGTTGAGTGATCATAGAATCCACAACACGAAGGAAGGATTCGTAAGAGGCGAAGAATCCATGACGACCTGTCAAGACATATCCTTCAAGCATACCTTCTGCTTGGTGCTCTGACAATTGAGAGTCAATGACACGACCAGCAGGGCTCAAGGCTTCATCGTAGTCTGGTTTCATACGTCCTAACCATTGACGGCTTGTACGAGTGAAGACTTCTTGAAGACGGTTTGATTTGGTTTCGTCTGGACCAAAGATACGGAAGTTATCTGGGTTCGCATCTACCAAGTCTGCCGCATACTTACCAAATTCGATCATGTCTTGAGCCATGATTTCACCTGGTGTGTTGAATTGAAGGGCATGTTTCTTCCAATCAGCTGTGTTCATTGGTTTGATCACACCAGCATTTGTGATTGGGTTCATAGCCATGCGACGGTCACCTTTTGGTGCAATTTCAGCAATTTCCGGAACTAATTTACCAGTTTCGTCGAACAATTCAGCTGGACGGTAAGATTCCAACCATGAAAGAAGGGCATCGACATGCTCCATGTGGTGAGCATCTACTGGGATTGGAACTTGGTGCGCACGGAATCCACCCTCGATTGGTGTTCCTTCCCATGCTTTTGGACCAGTCCAACCTTTAGGAATACGAGCAATCAAGACAGGGTAAACTGGTTGAGTTGCTTCTTCAGCAGAACCTTTACGAGCTTCTGCTTGGACTTTCTTGATTTCTTCAATTGCTTCGTCCAATTTTTCAGCAAACAAAGCGTGTGCAGCTTCGTGGTCTTCTGAAATTGCAGTGACATTCGCAAAGATTGGTTTCCAACCAAGACCTTCAAAGAAGAGGGCCAATTCTTCGTCTGTTTTGCGTTCGAAGATGGTTGGGTTGTGGATCTTCCCTCCGTTGAGGTAGAAGATTGGAAGGATAGCCCCATCGTTGACTGGGTTCAAGAAGGTATTTGACAACCAACCAGCCATCAATGGACCTGTTTCTCCTTCACCGTCACCGATAACTGTGGCAGCAATCACATCTGGATTATCCAATACAGCACCTGCAGCGTGAGAAAGGGCATAACCAAGTTCTCCACCTTCGTGGATAGATCCTGGTGTTTCAGGCGCCGCGTGAGAAGCGATTCCTCCTGGGAATGAGAAGATCTTACACAAGTGTTTGAAACCTTCTTCATTTTTGTGGGATGTTTGGATTTCAATTCAGTATAAGAACCATCTAAGTATGAGTTTCGATACCATTACTTGTCCACCGTGACCTGGTCCTTCAATGTAGAACATATCCAAGTCGTATTTGTTGATGGCACGGTTCAAGTGAGCATAGATAAAGTTTTTGCCCTGGTACAGTTCCCCAGTGTCCGATTGGGTGAGCCTTCAAGTCATTTTCAACGACTTCGCGCTTCAACAATGGGTTATCTTTCAAGTACATTTGAGCAGCTGAAATGTAGTTGGCTGCACGCCACCAAGCGTCTACTTTATCCAAGTAAGCTTTGCTGTTATAATCGACAGTCATCTTGTCTCCTCACAATTTCTAGACAGGTCTGTTGGACAACCTGTTCGTTTGATGAATAGTTTAAACAATCTGTTTTCAAGTCAAACAGATGATATTGAAGAAAATATTCAATATTACTTCTATTCTATCAAGAATTTCCCTTTTTGTACATCAGAAAGTAAGAAAAATATTCTTTGAACGTCAAATTTTAATTTTCCCACTAAAGTGGTTCCATTCCCTACAGGGATAGGTTTTTAAAAAAAGACTTTGCTGATTTTTGCAAACCAGCAAAGTCCCAAATGAAATGGAGTCGGTTAAATGACTTTTTGACCTTTCTTGTAGACATCTGTCACGAGATTTGTCGCAAAGAAATAGAAGAGATAATCTAGATTTGGTGCATCAAAGATGGTAATGTCAGCCTGTTTGCCAACATCGAAAGAGCCGATTGTTTTAGCACGATCAACTGAATAGGCTGCATTGATGGTCACCGCATTGAGAATTTCTACTGGAGTTAGGCGCATCATGAAGCAACCCAGATGCATGGCAAACTGGAGATTGGCTGTCGGACAAGACCCTGGGTTGCTGTCCGTTGTTAGGGTGATGGCCATCCCAGCGTCCAACATCTTACGAGCCGGTGCATAGGTATCTTCCATGAGGCTGAAGGTTGTAGCTGGCAATAGATTTCCAATCACTTTTGCTGCAGCTAGTTTTTGAATGCCTTCATCCGTAATCACCATCAAGTGTTCTGCGCTGGTAGATTCCAATTCAGCCGCCACATCAACACCACCAATGGACTCGATCTCATCGGCATGGATCCGTAGCTTGAAGCCCATCTCCTTAGCTTTAGAAAGAAGATAGCGAGATTCATCTGCTGTAAAGACACCTTTTTCACAGAAGATATCACAGAACTCAGCTAGCTTTTCTTCCTTCACTTTGGGAAGCATTTGCTCCACAATGAGATCTAAATATTCTTGGGAACGGCCCTTGTATTCTGTTGGGATCGCATGGGCTGCCATAAAGGTTGATACCAGATCAATTTCATGATCCCGGTCCAAGGCAGCTACTACATCTAGTTGGCGTTTTTCAGTTTCCCAATCCAAACCATAGCCACTCTTGGCTTCGACAGTAGTCACCCCATGACGCAACATGTAATCCAACAGTCGTTCGGACTTGTCATAGAGATTTTCAAAAGAAGCTTCCCGTGTCGCCCGAACCGTGCTCAGAATTCCACCGCCTTGGGCGAGGATGTCTAAGTAAGAAACACCCGCTAATTTTTTCGCAAATTCATGTTCACGACTACCTCCATAGACCAAGTGGGTATGGCAGTCAATCAGGCCAGGAGTCGCAACTTTTCCTTCACAGGATTTCACTTCCGTATGGTCATCAATCAGTTCTGGATCTGGTTGACCTGTCCCAACTGCAAGAATCTTTCCATCTTTAATGGCGATATAAGCATCGGAAAGAATTTTTGCCTCTGCCATCTCCTTGCCATAGAGAGGATGACCTAGATCATTCGGACAAAACAATTGGTTAAAGTGGGTTAATAGGATATCAGCAGACATATGAAACATTCCTTTCTATTTCCATTGTTATTCATTTTACAATTCTACAGGAAAAGCGTCAAAAAAAAGTCAAAAAGTTTTTCCCTCATTTTTTTTTGCTTTATTAAAAATTATATTTTTTTTTGACTCTTTATTGACGTTTCTTCGATACAATAAAGAAAATATAAATTCACAGTCCAACTATAAGGAGGGTTCTGCTATGTCATTTATAGACGAGAAAGAAATTGCAGCTGCTATGTCTGTCAAACTTGACTTTGATGTCCTACCTGAAAAGGCGACTTTTCAAGAAGGCATCCGTCGTGCACCTGATAGAGGCTTCCGCTTAACGCAAGCTCAGACTGAAATTGCCCTTAAAAATGCTTTGCGTTACATTCCTAAAAAATTCCACCAAGAGTTGATCCCAGAATTTCTGGAAGAACTGAGAACTCGCGGTCGGATCTATGGCTATCGCTTCCGTCCAAAAGATCGGATCTACGGAAAACCAATCGATGAGTACAAAGGAAAATGCACTGCTGCTAAGGCTATGCAGGTCATGATCGACAACAACTTGAGCTTTGAAATTGCTCTTTATCCATATGAATTGGTCACTTATGGGGAAACAGGATCTGTCTGTGCCAACTGGATGCAATACAACTTGATCAAGAAATACTTGGAAGTCATGACAGAAGACCAAACCTTGGTGGTTGAATCGGGTCACCCTCTGGGTCTCTTCAAATCGAAACCAGAAGCTCCTCGTGTCGTCATTACCAACGGTCTCTTGATCGGTGAGTATGACAACATGCGCGACTGGGAAATTGCTGAAGAGATGGGAGTGACCAACTACGGTCAGATGACGGCTGGTGGCTGGATGTACATCGGTCCTCAAGGGATCGTTCACGGTACCTTCAACACCCTTCTCAATGCCGGTCGTCTCAAACTCGGTGTGCCAGATGACGGCGACTTGACCGGTAAACTCTTTATTTCATCTGGTCTCGGTGGGATGAGCGGAGCTCAAGGGAAAGCAGCTGAAATCGCAAAAGCGGTTGCCATCGTTGCAGAAGTGGACCGCTCTCGAATCGAAACTCGTCACTCTCAAGGCTGGATTAGCCAAGTGACAGATAGTGCCGAAGAAGCTGTGAAATTGGCTCAAGCAGCACTGGAAGCTGGTGAATCAACTTCGATTGCCTACCATGGTAATATCGTAGACTTGCTCGAATATGTCAACGAACACCAAGTGCATGTTCATCTCTTATCTGACCAGACCTCTTGCCACAACGTTTATGATGGTGGCTATTGCCCAGTTGGGATTAGTTTTGAAGAACGGACACGTTTGTTGGCAGAAGACAAAGAAACCTTCCATCGCTTGGTCGATGAAACCTTGGCTCGTCACTTTGCAGTGATTAAAGCTTTGACGGCTAAAGGTACCTACTTCTTCGACTACGGTAATGCCTTCATGAAATCTGTTTACGACTCAGGCATCAAGGAAATTTCTAAGAATGGCTTGGATGACAAGGACGGCTTCATTTGGCCATCTTATGTAGAAGATATCATGGGACCTATGCTCTTTGACTATGGTTATGGTCCATTCCGTTGGGTCTGCCTCAGCGGTAAACACGAAGACTTGATTGCAACTGACCATGCAGCCATGGAAGCGATCGATCCAACTCGTCGCTACCAAGACCGCGACAACTACAACTGGATTCGCGATGCGGAGAAGAACCAACTGGTGGTTGGTACACAAGCTCGTATTCTCTATCAAGATTGCATGGGCCGTGTCAACATTGCATTGAAATTCAATGAACTCATTCGCCAAGGCAAGATCGGACCGGTCATGATCGGACGTGACCACCACGACGTATCTGGTACAGATGCTCCATTCCGTGAAACATCAAACATCAAAGATGGTTCGAACGTTACTTGTGATATGGCGGTTCAATGTTACGCTGGTAACGCTGCTCGCGGTATGAGTCTCGTCGCTCTCCACAACGGTGGTGGTACTGGTATCGGTAAAGCTATCAACGGTGGATTTGGTCTCGTCCTAGACGGTAGCCACCGGATCGATGAAATCATCAAGTCTGCCATTGCCTGGGATACCATGGGTGGGGTTGCTCGTCGGAACTGGGCACGGAATAACCATGCCATTGAAACAGCGATCGAGTACAACCGTCTCCATGCAGGAACAGACCACATCACCATTCCGTATCTGGCAGATGAAGATTTGGTCAAAGAAGCCGTTCAAAAATTGTTTTAACATCAAAAAATAAAAACTGAGAAAGGGAGGAAAATACAAAGACTCTCCTCCCCAACTTCTCCTATAAAAAGAGGTAATCATATGGCAAAAATTGTTGAGTGTATTCCAAACTTCTCTGAAGGACGCAATCAGGCTGTGATCGACGGATTAGCAGCTACAGCAAAAAGTATTCCAGGTGTCACTTTACTAGACTACTCGTCTGATGCCAGTCACAACCGCAGCGTCTTTACACTCGTTGGAGATGAAGAAAGCATTCAAGAAGTGGCTTTCCAATTGGTGAAATACGCTTCTGAAAACATTGATATGACCAAGCACGAAGGCGAACACCCTCGTATGGGGGCAACAGACGTTTGTCCATTCGTTCCGGTTAAAGATATCACTACAGCTGAATGCGTTGAGATCGCTAATAAAGTAGCCGAACGCATCAATCGTGAATTAGGTATCCCAATCTTCCTTTATGAAGATGCTGCAACTCGCCCAGAACGGAAGAACTTGGCGAAAGTGCGTAAAGGACAATTTGAAGGAATGCCAGAAAAATTGTTGGAAGAAGACTGGAAGCCAGACTACGGTGAACGCAAGATTCACCCAACTGCAGGGGTTACAGCTGTCGGTGTCCGTATGCCACTCGTTGCCTTCAATATCAACCTTGATACAGACGACCTAGAGATTGCCAATAAGATTTCTAAAATCATTCGTGGATCAAGCGGTGGATACAAGTACTGTAAAGCGATCGGCGTCATGCTAGAAGATCGCAACATCGCCCAAGTCTCCATCAACATGGTCAACTTGGAACAATTCCCATTGTATCGTGTCGTTGAAACCGTTCGTTTCGAAGCGCAACGCTATGGTGTTCGCATCATCGGAACAGAACTCATTGGACTGGCTCCTGCTAAGGCTTTGATCGACTCTGCTGAATACTACTTACAATTAGAAGACTTTGACTACAGCAAACAAGTCTTGGAAAATCACTTGTTGGGTTAGAAAGGGAGTTCTATGAAACTAGTTGACTTAAGTATTACGGAGTTTGCCAAGGTCCTTGGTTCAGATGCTCCAGCTCCAGGTGGTGGTTCTGCTGCTGCTCTATCTGCTGCAAATGGGATTTCCCTTACAAAAATGGTCTGTGAACTGACCATTGGAAAGAAAAAATACGCTGAATTTGAAGACCACATCAAAGGGGTTCATGAAAAAAGCGCTCAACTCCAAGACCAATTACTAGAAGCCATCGACAAGGATACAGAAGCCTTCAACGTCGTATCAGCTGTCTTTGATCTTCCAAAAGAAACGGAAGAAGAGAAAGCTGCTCGTCGTGAAGCCATGCAAAAAGCTTTGAAACATGCGACAGTATCTCCTTTCTCTATGATGGAGCTCATCGTTGAAGCTCTTGAAACCACCAAAGAAGCTGTTGGCAAGTCCAACACCAATGCGGCTAGTGACCTAGGGGTAGCTGCTCTGAATCTTAAAGCTGGCCTTCAAGGTGCTTGGCTCAATGTCTTGATCAACATTTCAGGAATCAAGGACCAAGACTTCGTCCAAGAATACCACGGCAAGGGACTCAAACTCCTCCAAACCGGTTCTGATCTTGCAGATAACATTTACCAAACCATTTTAGAAAGTCTATCTTAAACCTAGCAAATAAAAATAAAGAAAGAAGGGATTCTATGGTTTTATCGGATATTGAAATTGCCAATTCTGTCCAAATGAAGCCCATCACCGATATCGCTGCTGAACTTGGATTGACCGAAGACGATATTTCGCTCTACGGAAAATACAAGGCAAAAATTGATAGCAACCAACTGGAACAACTCAAGGATAAGGAAGATGGAAAGCTGATCCTCGTGACAGCCATCTCACCAACACCTGCTGGAGAAGGAAAGACAACCACCTCTGTTGGCTTGGTCGATGCTCTTTCAGCTATTGGTGAAAAAGCCGTCATTGCCCTACGCGAACCTTCTCTTGGCCCTGTCTTTGGGATCAAGGGTGGAGCTGCCGGTGGCGGGTACGCCCAAGTGGTTCCAATGGAAGATATCAACCTTCACTTTACCGGAGACTTCCATGCCATTGGGATTGCCAACAACCTCCTTGCAGCCTTGATTGACAACCATATCCATCACGGCAATGAGTTGGGCATCGATTCTCGTCGCATTACCTGGAAACGGGTGGTCGATATGAACGACCGTCAACTCCGTCATATTGTCGATGGCCTTCAAGGAAAAACAAACGGGGTTCCTCGTGAAGATGGCTTTGACATCACCGTGGCTTCTGAAATCATGGCCATTCTCTGTCTCTCAGAAAATATCCTTGATCTCAAAGAACGTCTTGATCGCATCATTATCGGGTACAACTACCAAGGACAACCGGTCACAGCCAAAGACCTCAAGGCTGGAGGGGCCATGGCAGCTGTCCTCAAAGATGCCATCCATCCAAACTTGGTGCAAACCTTGGAGCATACTCCTGCCATCATCCACGGCGGACCATTTGCCAATATCGCCCACGGCTGTAACAGTGTGCTGGCTACTAAACTAGCCCTCAAATATGCAGACTATGTCGTGACAGAAGCTGGTTTTGGAGCAGACCTCGGTGCTGAAATTCATCGATATCAAGTGCCGTATGGCTGGACTCAAACCTGCTGCCGTTGTCCTCGTCGCAACCATCCGTGCCCTCAAAATGCATGGTGGGGTTGCCAAAGCGGACTTGGCTACTGAAAATGTCCAAGCCGTGATCGATGGTCTACCAAACCTAGACAAACACTTGGCCAACATTCAAGAAGTCTATGGTCTACCAGTGGTCGTTGCCATTAACAAATTCCCACTGGATACAGAAGCAGAGCTAGAAGCTGTCTATGAATCTTGTAAGAAACGCAATGTAGATGTGGTCATTTCAGATGTCTGGGCACATGGTGGAGCTGGTGGTCGTGACTTGGCTGAAAAAGTCATTCAACTGGCTCAAGAAGAAAACCACTTCTCTTATGTCTATGACGAAGAAGACAGCATTGAAACAAAATTGACCAAGATCGTCACAAAAGTCTATGGTGGTAAAGGCATCAGCTTAACACCAGCGGCCAAACGCGAACTCAAAGAATTGGAAGCTCTTGGCTTCTCAAACTACCCAATCTGTATGGCCAAAACCCAATATTCCTTCTCAGACGATGCGAAAAAAATGGGAGCACCAAAAGATTTCACAGTTAAAATCAGTAACCTTAAGGTGGCTGCCGGAGCTGGCTTCATCGTAGCTCTCACTGGTACCATTATGACCATGCCTGGCCTACCTAAAGTTCCTGCCAGTGAAAAGATTGATATCGATGCCCACGGCAATATCACTGGTCTCTTTAAGAAAGAAGGCGTCCTATGGTGACTCTCCTTCATCTTACCCCCGCAGATTATCAAATTTCTACCTGGTCCGGTGGCCAAACCACCCAACTCTTTCTCTCCCCAGAGGGAGGAAGCTATCCAGATCGGACCTTTGACTTCCGCCTCTCTACTGCAACGGTAGAGGTTGAAAAAAGTAACTTTACCGATCTCACGGGCTACCACCGAATCTTGATGCCCTTGAATGCCTCCATTAGGCTCACCCATCACCATAAAGAAGTGGTTTTGAACCCCTTTCAAAGCTACTTCTTTGATGGGGGAGATCCTGTATCTAGCCAAGGGACTTGTCAAGACTTTAATTTGATTTACAAACCTTCTTATCAGGGGCATATGAGTGCTATATCCCCAAAAGAGTGTCAAAAGTCAGAGTCGCTATCAATTGATCTACGCTCTCTGTCCACTAACACTCGAATGGGGAAACAATCATTCTCAAACTCTCCAAACTCACGAGCTCCTGGTGATCGAACAAGCATCTCCTCTTCAAGAGATGACAATCACGTTTTTACCCCATCAGTCTGGGGAGCAACCGATTGCTATCTGGACTGGACTACAATAATGTTCACAAAGGAGAAACATTATGAACGGAGCACATAAACAGTCGATTGAGGAACAAGAAAAAGCGAAATTCAGCTTTAGCGGTGCCACTCTTTACGGTATCAACGCCGTAATCGGATCTGGTATCTTCCTCCTCCCTCAAAAAATTTATTCTGGCCTCGGACCAGCTTCTCTAGCTGTCATGTTCGGGGTTGCCATTCTCGTCATGCTACTATCAGCCTGTCTGGCTGAAACAGCTGGCTACTTCGACAAAAACGGTGGAGCCATGCAATACTCAAAAGCCGCTTTCGGAGACTTCGTTGGCTTTAACGTTGGGATTCTCGGTTGGGCCGTTACTGTTATCGCTTGGGCTGCCATGTTAGCCGGCTTTGCTAAGATCTTCATCATCACCTTCCCAGCATTTGAAGGCTACAACCTTCCGATCAGTATCGGTATGCTGATTCTCTTGAGTCTGATGAACATTGCCGGTCTGAAAACCTCTAAGATGTTTACTCTGACAGCTACTGTTGCAAAATTAATTCCAATTGTCCTCTTCTCACTCTTTGCCATCTTCTTCATTTCCGGTGGCGTGAGCAAAGGGCAACTTCACACCTTTCCTTCAATTGGAAAGTGGAACAAACCTCTTCAGTTCTATTTCTAGTACAGCCGTCTACATCTTCTACGGTTTCATCGGATTTGAAACCATGTCTATCGTTGCAGGGGAAATGCGCAACCCTGAAAAGAACGTTCCCCGCGCTATTCTAGGTTCTATCAGTATTGTATCTGTTCTCTACATGTTGATCATCGCTGGAACAATCGCCATGCTTGGTGGTCGCATTATGCAAACCGGTGCACCAGTACAAGACGCATTTGTCGAAATGATTGGCCCTATCGGAGCTCCCCTCGTTTCTTACGGAGCCCTCATTTCAATCGCCGGTCTAAACATCGGTGAATCCATCATGGTCCCTCGTTTTGGTGCCGCATTAGCAACTGAAAAACTCTTGCCAGAAGGGCTTGGAAAAACAAACTCTAAGAATGCCCCTGTCATTGCCATTATCATTTCTGGTATCTTCGCCTTCTTACTCTTGTTATCTGGCTCTTTCGAAACATTAGCAACCTTCAGTGTTGTCTTCCGTTTCTTCCAATACATTCCAACTGCTTTGGCAGCCATCAAACTCAGAAAAATGTACCCAGACAAAAAGGTTACCTTCCGAGTACCATTTGGTCCCGTTATCCCAGTTCTAGCTGTTGTGATCAGTATCTTGATGATTGCAGGGGACAACCTAATGAACTTTGTTTGGGGTGCCATCGGTCTCGTGATCGCAAGTGGACTCTACTTTGTTTTCCACGGCGATAAACTACATAAATCGAAAACCCTTCCTCACTAATTTTCTTTACACAGTAGATGGGAACAGAGACGGGAGCGAAGCTCGGTTTTGCTCCCTAACCCATCTAGGACTCCACGAATATCAAACCTGAGCCCTTTTCTCTATGACTCTTTTCAATTTTTTTAGATCAATAGACAATGGGCCCATGTTTGGTATTCAAACCGAAGTAAACAACACTACTTCCACAGAACAACTATTCATAATCGGAGGTTTTATATGACTCAATTGATTCATTTAGATGGTAATAGCTTAACACTCGAAGAAGTCATCGCTGTAGCTCGGCACGGTGCCCAATGTGAGCTTGATGAACAAGCCAAAGAAGCCGTTATCGCATCCCGTAAAATCGTTGATGACATTGTCCGGGAAAAACGAGTCGTCTATGGTGTAACCACTGGCTTTGGTTCCCTCTGTAATGTCAGCATCTCTCCAGAAGATACTGTTCAACTGCAAGAAAACCTGATCCGAACTCACTCATCTGGCTTCGGTGATCCACTTCCTGAAGATGCCGTTCGTGCCATCATGCTGATCCGTATCAACTCACTCTTGAAAGGTTATTCTGGCATTCGTCTGTCAACCGTTGAAAAACTGTTAGAATTGCTCAACAAAGGAGTCACTCCTTATATCCCTGAAAAAGGCTCTCTCGGAGCTTCTGGAGACTTAGCTCCTCTTGCTCATATGGTTTTACCAATGTTGGGTCTTGGACGTGCCTACTACAAAGGAGAACTTCTCAGTGGTCAAGAAGCCTTAGATCGTGCTGGAATTGAAAAGATCCAATTAGCTGCCAAAGAAGGGCTTGCCTTGATCAATGGTACGACTGTCCTAACCGGTATCGGTGCTCTTGCGACTTATGATGGTATCCAATTGCTCAAACTCTCTGATATCGCTGGTGCTCTCTCAATGGAAGTTCACAATGGAATTACCAGTCCATTCGAAGAAGACCTTCATTCCATCCGCCCACAAAGTGGACAATTGGCAACTGCTCGCAACATCCGTAACCTTCTTGAAGGAAGCAAGAATACCACTGTTGCGACTCAACAACGGGTCCAAGATCCTTATACACTTCGCTGTATCCCTCAAATACATGGAGCCAGCAAGGATTCTATTGCTTACGTAAAAGAAAAAGTTGAAATCGAAATCAACTCTGTCACAGATAACCCAATCATTACCAAAGAAGGACACGTCATCTCAGGAGGTAACTTCCACGGTGAACCAATGGCGCAACCATTTGACTTCTTAGGCATTGCCCTTTCTGAAATTGGGAACGTATCTGAACGTCGGGTGGAACGCTTGGTCAACAGCCAACTCAGTAAATTACCATCCTTCTTGGTCAAACACCCTGGACTCAACTCAGGCTTCATGATTACCCAGTATGCTTGTGCATCCCTTGCATCGGAAAATAAAATTTTGGCTCACCCTGCTAGTGTCGATTCTATTCCATCTTGTGAAAACCAAGAAGATTTCGTCAGCATGGGAACGACTGCCGCTCGTAAAGCAGCAGAAATTCTTAAAAACTCACGTCGCATCGTTGCTACTGAAATCATGGCGAGCTTGCCAAGCCTTGGATCTCAAAGCCAGAAAAATCATGAACTTGGTAAAGGGACAAAACCAGCTTATGAGCTGATTCGTCAAAAACTGAACTTCATTGAATTTGACAAAGATATCGAAATCTTTGAAGAACTTAATAAAGCATCTGCTGTTGTCGAAAGCGAAGAATTCTTAGCAACCATCGAAAAAGCAGTTGACTTAAGCATTCAATACTGATACAGTAAGAATAAAGCAAAACAGAGGCTGGCGATCTTCTCAGCCTCTGCCTGCTTTCAGAAAAATAAGGGAGGCGACAAAGCTTGCTCACAAACTACTATCCAATGACCTACAGCTACTACCAAGGTAGCATCGAGGACAATCCCTACACGGCCAAATGGGGAATGGTCACCAAATTTTTAGACCTAAACGACGAGACCCTCACTCCATTTGAGGGGATGACCTTTGGGATCATCGGCTTTAAGAGCGACAAAGGAGTCTATATCAATAATGGGCGTGTAGGAGCAGTTGAGGGTCCTACAGCCATCCGTTCTCAAATCGCTAAACTTCCATGGCACTGGGGAACCAATGTGACAGTGTATGATGTGGGAAATATTGACGGGCCTAACCATTCACTAGAAGAACTCCAAGAAAGTCTCTCACAAGCGATCCAGCGCATGTACCAATTAGGGATCCAACCCATTGTCCTAGGAGGCGGTCACGGAACTGCTTACGGCCACTATCTAGGGATTCAATCCAGTTTAGAAAAAGATGAACAACTGGCTGTGATCAATCTGGATGCCCACTTTGATTTGCGACCTTACGACCAAACCGGTCCCAATTCTGGAACAGGTTTTCGTCAAATGGCTGATCATGCGAAAGAAAAAGGGTCAGGACTTCCCTTACCTCATCCTTGGGATCCAAGAGCACAATAATAACCTCTTCCTCTTTAATTACGTTGCTAAAACACCAAGCATTGATTTCTTAACTGGGCAAGACCTCTTCCAGATGAGCCACCAAGCCATTCTGGATCGAATCGATCAATTTTTAGAAAACCAAACCGCGATCTATCTGTCTATTGATATGGATTGCTTTGCGGTCGGCTCTGCTCCTGGTGTTAGTGCCATCCAATCACTTGGTGTCGATCCTAAACTAGCCCTCCTGCTTCTCCAACACATTGCTGCTAGTGGTAAGCTAATCGGATTTGATGTCGTGGAAGTTTCTCCTCCTCATGACATTGACAATCATACTTCAAATCTTGCTGCGACCTTTATCTTTTACTTGACCCAAATATTGGCGCAACAAAAACTGAACTAAGAAGATTTCTACACACGTAAAAAGCATAGAAACACTCATTGCTTGGGTATTTCTATGCTTTTTCTTCATTTTCAGACACAATGATCTTTGCCTGAAAGGAGGACAGGCCACTTAGCCCTTCTCTTATGATTTAGGCAAGAGACACTACAGGTCTTTTAATTTCTTAAGAAACTGACGATCTCTGTAGGGATTCAAGTGTTGCTCTGCCACCTTCTTGTAGTAATTCTTATCTTCTTTCAAGAAGGTGCTCAGGGCAGGAGCAAGCTCTTCTCCTTCTCCTTTTGATCAGATAAGAAAGCTAATAGATAATGAACCATCCCCTTATCCCGTGAATTGGCAGATGGATTCATCGTCCTTTCTTTTCGAGCCAGATAATCCGCAACCTTCTCCTGATCCCCTTGCTGACAAGCAATCAAGGATTGGTAAAATTCGAGCAATTCTTCCTTCCAAGGGAAGCGAACACTGGACAAAATCTTCTGAGCTCTGTCAAAACAGAGGCGAGCTTGGATCAAATCTCCCTTCCAATAATAGGCGATCCCAAGATCAATATCAAAGACGACACGGACGGAATCAACAGCTTGATCTCCCACCAAACGCAGAACCTCTTCTAAGTGGGTGACGGCTACTTGGAAATGGCCCCTAATTTGCTCGATTTCAGCGAGATAGGCCAAAGAAGCCGCAATTTGAATGGCATACTTGGTCTGCATGCTATTGGTCAAACTAAAGCAATCAATGGAGCGATACAGATGCCGGGTCGCCTGCTCCTCATCCCCAACCATCAGGTGATACAAGCCCTTTCAAACGCAACTGGATCGCGATGACCTCATGATTATTAGCTTGGATGGCATCTTCCAAAGCCAAATCTGTATAATAGGCCATCTCAGAGATATTCTCCGTTTGAATGCAATAATAAATGATTTGCCGATAACCCTCTAAGAGGAAGTCGGATTGCTTGAGTTCCCGCGCATAGGAGATGACTTTTTGGATATCATGAATCCCTTTTGATACTCCCCACTTCGAATAAAATAGCGACCTTCTAGGTACAAGTAACGCAGTTGTAAATACTTGTATTCTCTATCTCTTTGGTGCCTTGAAAAGAGGTTATCTAATTCTTGGCGTAGACGAGATAGCTCTCCAAAAATGTCCAAACGGCTATTTGTACCATCTGATAGGAACCCCTCATCTACCTTGGAATAAATCGGAAACAGCTCATGCTCCAGCTGAAGGATTTCTTCTAAATAGGTCAACTCAAAACGATAAGGAGCGCAAGAGATTTTGGCGATTGCTTGTATTGGTAGGCAATTTCCTTATAAAGAAGAAGGTCCGTCGAATCTTCTAAAGTTTCTTCCAATTTTTGCGCAATTTGTTGGTGGAAGAGCCGCCGTCTAGCTGGCGAAAGAAGATGGTAAAAGTACATGGCTACCAATTGCTTGCAGAATTGAACCATGAGAGCCTCGCCTTCTTCTACGATTGAGACGATCGCTCTTTCAGATAAAGGCTCGATTAATTCTGTCAAAACAGGAAGCTCTGTAGCCGTCAATTCTGCCAAGATAGACAGAGAAATTGGCTTATGAAAACAAGATAGGTAGTGTAGAAGAGCCTCTTCCTCACTGCTCATATCCCCAAGTTCCTGAGAAAGATAAGCTTGAATGATATCAGGCAAGGGTTCTAAATTTTCATTTTCTTTCCACTCTTCGATATAGCTGGACAGCAAGAACGGACTGCCTTCACTCCATTCGACCATCTGCTCCATCACTGCCGGCTCTATTGCTCCCAGTTCCCCTTTCAAGAGAGCACGACTTTCACTTGGATCAAAATTGGTCAACTCTAGTTGAGACAGCCTTTTCTCTACCTTCAAGCTCCCCAAGAAGTTGACGAAGGAAGCTGGCAGAGGCTCTTCAGCTGTAAAAATTAGTTGCCATTTCTCCTGGTTTCTTCTCTCCTCTAGTTGTTTCACTTTTTCTAGAGACACTGCATCGATCCACTGGGCATTTTCAAGCAGAATCAGGAGCGGTTTTTCTTTGCTAAGGCCCTGAAGCTGATTCCATACCGAAATGAGATCATCCTCCTCTTCCAGAAGGGAAATCCCCATCTCATCCCCCAGTTTCTCTAGCGCTTGTCTGAGATCATTCCAGCTGCTTCCTTCGTAGCGCTGACTAGTAGCTCTTCCTTCAACCTTGATAAAATTAAAACTGCGATTGGACATCAAGACCAACTGCCGTAAGAGACGTTTCTTGCCTGTTCCAGATTGCCCCATCACGAGAAAAGGACCAACCGCTTCACCCGTCTCGACTAAAGAGAGGTATTCCTCGAGTTGTGAGAGTTCTTGTTTCCGACCAAAAAAGGGAAGTTCATGGATATTCAAGCGATTGGTCAGTTTATGAGTTCGTTTGGCTTCCAAAACGGAGTGATAAAGTTCCTCAATCGCTCGACTGGGACGCACACTGAGCTCGCGATCCAATAAATCGACTAGCTTATAATAGGTCTCAAAAAATTTCCTAGCTGATGATGGAAGCTATAATACTCCATCAAGAGCTGGTAGTTTTTCTCTTCAAATTCATCCAGCTCTACCAAATGATGGAGCAAGAGTTCTATACTAGGATCTGCAAAACCGACCTGCTCAATTTTTTGATAGCAACTTTCGACATAGAGCTTCCTATAAGCATCTCGTTTACGAGAAGCCCACTGATCAAAGTCTTCATCATCCTTGACATAGAAGCCCTCTAGAAAGTCTCCCTGATAGATATCCAAGGCACTTAGTGGGTCTCTTTCAAAACGCTGAACATCCAAAGAAAGACTCAACTCAGGATTAAGAGCCAAACTGCTCCGACTTGGAGAGACAATGATATCTCCCTCAAAGATCTTATTGGCTTGGTAAACCGTATTCCGTAAGTTTTTGCGAGCTACTTGGTTTTCCTTATCTCCCCAAAGGATACCAGCTATTTCATCACGGTTAACTTGGCCCATGACTGCTAAATAATAAAGCAAGGCCTCCATCTTCGAAAAAGAAAACCGAATAGTTTTCTGATTGAAAACAACCTTAGGGGGTCCAAATAACTTTAACGTGAGATCTTTCTTCATTGCAAGCGCCTCCAAAAACTTCATATTAATACTATAAAAAAAAAGTTGGCTTTTAGCAAGTGATTTATCCAAATAAAAAGAGATTGAGAACGATTCTTTCTCAATCTCTACACTTCCTACTAAAAGTGTTGATTAATTCACTTCAAAATTCGGTTGATGATCAAATAACGCCTTTGTTGCTTGGTAGACGTGGTAAGCGACATCTTCATTGTTCATGGTGTAAAGGTGGACACCTGCCACATCTTGCGTCACCAAATCAACAATTTGATCGACTGCATAAGCCAAGCCAGCTGCGCGAAGAGACTTTGGATCATGCTCATACTTGTCCAGAATGGCTTTAAACTTCCGTGGGATATGAACATTTTCACAAGTCTTAAGGAGACGAAGGGCCTGATTACGATTGAGAATCGGCATCACTCCTGCATGAATAGGGAACATCGATCCCAGCCAAGGTACACTTATCTTGAAAAATCATAGAAACGCTCATTGTCAAAGAAAAAGTTGAGTGACCAAAGCTAGAGCACCCTGCATCTACCTTCTTTTTAAGATTTTGAATATCTGAAATTTGGTTTGGAGAATCTGGGTGTCCCTCAGGATAGCAAGCACCAATCACCTCAAAATGAGGAGCTTCTGTTTTAATAAATTCAATCAGATCCGTTGCATAACGAAAGTCTTTTAAAGGTTCCACACCAGGGAATAATATCCCCACGCAGAGCCAAAATCCGATGAACCCCTACTTCATCTAACTCATGAAGAGTATCGGCCACTTTTTCCTTGCTCAAATAGACGGCTGGCAAGTGAGCAATCGTCGGAATAGACAATTCATTTTGAATGTAATTGGCTAAAGCAACCGTCGTCTCTTTGATATTGTATTTATTATTGCTAGCGGTCACACTAATAAAGTGAGGAGCTAGCTCCTGCATATTTGCCAAGGCACGTAAGAGCTTGGCATTGCCTACTTCAGGATTTGGAGGAAAAACTTCAAATGACAGAGACGGTGTGTGTTGTGACATATTCTATCCTTTTCTTTTGTTTCTTTGATCAAGAACTCTGAGCCACTATTTCTAGGATAAAGGAACGATTCGAAAACCCTCTACACGATGATAGAAGGTCCTCGAAACATTTCTTACAAGTGTTCACGCGCTTCCTTAGCAGCATTAACGAGCTTGATCAAGCTTTCTTTTGTTTCTTTAATTCCGCGAGTCTTCAAACCACAGTCAGGGTTGATCCAAACTTTGCCACTTGGTACTTTTGCCAAGATTGCTTCGATAGTATGATCAATTTCACCGTCTTGTGGGACACGTGGTGAGTGGATATCGTAAACCCCAGGTCCAACTTCTGTTTGGAAGTTTTTCGCTTTCAACTCATCCAAGATTTCAAGGTTTGAACGGCTTGCCTCAAATGAGATAACGTCTGCATCCAAGTTGTCGATAGCTGGGATGATATCTGTAAATTCTGAGTAACACATGTGAGTGTGGATTTGGGTGTCTGGTGCAACAGTTGAGTGTACCAAACGGAAGGCTGGAATCGCCCAGTCAAGGTAATCTTCGTACCAGTCGCTACGACGGAGTGGCAATTTTTCACGAAGAGCAGCCTCGTCGATTTGGATGATCTTCACACCAGCAGCCTCAAGGTCAAGAACTTCATCCTTGATGGCAAGAGCGATTTGAAGAGTAGAATCCTTGATAGAGATATCTTCACGTGGGAATGACCAGTTAAGGATGGTCACAGGTCCAGTCAACATCCCTTTAACAGGTTTGTCCGTACGGCTTTGTGCGTAGCTAGACCATTTGACAGTGATTGGGTTAAGACGAGTCACATCACCCCAGATGATTGGTGGTTTCACCCCACGCATACCGTATGATTGTACCCAACCGTTTTTAGAGAAGAGGTAACCAGACAAGTTTTGACCGAAGTACTCAACCATGTCGTTCCGCTCGAATTCACCGTGTACAAGTACGTCAAATCCAACTTCTTCTTGCCATTTGATCCATTCGTCGATCGTTTCAGCAAGGAAGGCATCGTATTCTTCTTGTGTCAATTCACCCTTACGGAAGGCCAAACGTTTCGCACGTACTTCCTTGGTTTGAGGGAATGAACCAATGGTAGTTGTTGGAAGTGCTGGAAGCTTGAAGGCTTCTTTTTGGATTTCTTCACGTTCTGCAAAAGCTGGCAAACGAGTATAGTCTGCTTCTGTCAAAGCTGCGATGCGAGCATGAAGTTCAGCATTTGCTCCGACACGTTCTGTTGCAAAGAGTTCTTTGTTGGCAGCAAGAGCTTCTGCCCCTTGACCATTGCGGATGGCATCCAAGTCACGCAATTCACCCAATTTTCTCAACCGCAAAGGCGAAGTGGTTCAAAATAGCTGGTTCAAAAATCTTCATTAGCCGTTGTAAATGGCACATGAAGAAGGGAGCAAGAAGTCGTCAAGACAACCTTTTTCAGCTGGAACTTGATCCAAGATTTCCAAGCTCTTTTCATAGTTGTTGCGCCAGATGTTTTTCCCATTCACAATACCAGCATAAAGGGTCTTATCAGCTGGGAAGCCACCTTTCACCAATTCAAGTGTTTTCTTCCCTTCAACAAAGTCAAGACCGATACCATCTACTGGCAAGTTTACAAGGTCATTGTAGACATCACGAACATCACCAAAAGTAAGTTTGGATCAAGACTTCAAGACCTTTCTTGTCAGCCAAGAGTTTGTTGTAGAGGTTCAAGAAGAGAGCTTTTTCTTCAGCTGTCAAATCTTTAACAAGAGCTGGCTCATCGAGTTGAATACGAGTCGCACCAAGCTCAGCCAATTTGGCAAAGACTTCTTGGTAAGCAGCAACCAAGCTGTCGACGAAGTCTTCAGCTTTCACACCATCTTCAAAGTCAGATAATTGAAGGAAAGTGAATGGTCCAACCACTACTGGACGAGTGTTGATCCCCAATTCTTTGGCTTCTTGGTACTCATCAAAAATCTTGTGACCAGCCAATTTCACTTCTGTTGTTTTTTCAAATTTAGGAACGATGTAATGGTAGTTGGTGTTGAACCATTTTTTCATTGGAAGGGCACGCACATCCCCTTTTTCACCTTGGTAACCACGCGCCAAAGCGAAGTATTGTTCAAGGTCTGTCAAATCCAAGTTTTGAACAGATGCAGGCACGACGTTGAAAAGGAAGGCTGCATCAAGGAAATTGTCGTAATGTGAGAAGTCATTTGAAGGAATCTCTGAGATGCCTTGTTCTTTAACAATGTTCCAGTGTTTTAGCACGCAAGTCTTTAGCAGCTGCCAAGAGCTCGTCTGCTGAGATTTCTTTTCTAAAGTATTTTTCAGTTGTAAATTTTAATTCACGGAATTCACCCAAACGTGGGAAACCGATAATTGTAGTTGACATGTTGTGTCCTCCAAAAATTCTAATTGACACTATCATATCAGAAGATAGCCGTCTTGTATAATTGCTTTTACACGAATTTTGATATAGCCAAAAACTATAACACAGATTTAATGGGCCTTGAGACCAGAGATCAAAAGCAAAAACTAGGACTTCTTATAAATATTTCCTATAGCCCAAGCGTCCCTGAACCATTTCTGAGCGGATTTTGAGCGGATTCCGCTAGAAGAACAGCCCCTAAAAAGCAAAGCAGGCCTTCTCTATCGAGAAAGACCTGCTTCTACGAGGAAGTAATTTCCTCTATTTTTTCATTTGCTTCATTAGGCTAATTTGACACAGAAGGCATCCCAAGGGGCCAACTTGCCTGATTCGAGGACTTGTTCGACCTTGGTATTGGCAATGAGAACCTCTTCAACCCCATTAACGAGCGGTAGCTCTTGCTCTTGACTGGAGAGATTGACAACCACCAGATAGGCTTGCTCTCCTTCTACCCGCTTGTAGGCAAAAACCTTGTCTGCTGCGTCCACCAATTCATAATCAGCGGTCACAAGCCAAGGGTACTCTTTTCTCAAAGCAATGAGGGCTTGGTAGGTATAGAAAATAGAGTCTGGATCTGCTAGGGCAGCCTCCACATTGATCTCTTTGTAGTTTGGGTTGACCGCAAGCCATGGACGACCTGTCGTAAAGCCGGCTTCTGCTTCATCATTCCACTGCATCGGTGTCCGTGCATTGTCCCGACCAATATGGCGAATTTGATCCATGATCACTTCGAGCGGCACGCCTTTTTCTAAGGCTTCATGAGCATAGTTGATCGACTCGATATCTTCTACGTCCTCAAGGCTCTTAAATGGATAATTGGTCATCCCGATTTCTTCCCCTTGATAGATATAAGGAGTTCCCTTCATCAAGTGAAGCAGAATCGCTAAAGCCTTGGCAGATTTGACACGATAGTCCCCATCATCCCCCCAAGTTGACACAATCCGTGGGCAGATCGTGGTTGTTCCAAAAGAGGGAATTCCAGCCTTCCTCTTCTCCTAATTCCGTCTGCCACTTTGGTGAAAATTTCCTTCAATTTAGGCACATCCAATTCCTTAGCGTAGTGCCATTTTGGTTGACCCGGTTGGTATTGAAGACCAATGTGTTCAAATTGGAAAGACCATGGACAATTCTTGATTTTTTGGATTGGAGTATTGCTTGGCAATCTCTGGAGTCGCTCCCCAAGTTTCTCCCACTGTGAGCAGATCCTTATCGCCAAAGGTCGCTTGATTCATTTCCTTCAAGTAAGGATGGAGCATGGGACCATTGCTGATGATTTCCTGATCTGGGATCTTACCGATCATATCGATCACATCCATACGGAAGCCACCAATTCCCTTGTCAATCCAGAAATTCATCATGTCATAGATCTGATGACGAAGCTCCTCGTTTTCCCAGTTGAGGTCTGGTTGCTTCTTACTAAAGTTGTGCAGGTAGTATTGACCTGAAGCTTCATCAAACTCCCAAGCAGAGCCACTAAAAGCAGAAATAATACCATTAGGCTCATCGCGCCAAATATAGAAATCCCGCTTTGGACTTTCTGGATGTTCACGCGCCTCGATAAACCAAGCATGCTCATCAGAGGTATGGTTGACCACCAAGTCCATGATGATTTTGATCTTGCGTTTCTGACCTTCTGCGATCAATTCTTCCATATCTTCCATGGTACCAAAGATGGAGGCAATATCCTCGTAATCCGAGATGTCATAGCCGTTATCATCCATGGGACTCTTGTAGACTGGTGAGAGCCAGATGGCTGTAATCCCAAGCTTTTCCAGATAGTCTAGCTTGCTCGTGATCCCCTTGAGATCCCCGATGCCATCGCCGTTACTATCCTTGAAACTTTTTGGATAAACTTGGTAAATTACGGCATTATGCCACCATTTTTGTTCCATTTTTTCTTCTCCTTTATGATTGTGAAATCACTTTCATCATACAAAAATAGGGGTGAAATTGCAAGAATTTACAAGTCTTCATTCTCTTCACTGGAATAAATCACTTCAAAGAGACGTTGGCGTAAGCCTTCCTCCAAGGCGTGATGACCTTCATCAACTGTTTCCAATCCTTGGCTCTTGAACAAGCCGCAAATAATTCATTTTTCCTATCGTAGGCCAGGTTGGCAGATTTTAAGAGCTCAAACATCCGATCTTCTTTGGCAATAGGACGCGATTGCAGCTCACCCATCGCAATTTCCTGACTTTGATTGTCCACTAAGATAGGGGCTGTCTCAAAGGTATGGAGCAAGAAACGGTGCTGTCTCTTTTCAGGAAGCAAGGCTAGATCACCTGTTAAATCCAGCCTAATCTTTCTTTCATCCCAATCGACAGTTAGGCGGGTTTCAACCTTGCTAGCTCCTTCTCCTTCAACGAGTACGAAGGAACGATTGTCACCTGGGAAGAGATGCCAGTCCAGCATTTCTGGAAGCTCTACCCCTGTCTGCGGTTGTGCATCCATAGGGATGATGGCTCCTGCACGTGCAAAGACTGGAATATCCTGGCTGGCTCTAAAGACTGTGAGCTTGCCTTTTCCTTCATACTTCCAATCATGGAAGAAATCATACCATACTCCGTCTGGGAACCAAACACTCACAGAAGCACTATGATAGACAGGATCCAGAGCCTCTGTAATTGGGGCCACCATGAGTTCACTACCAAAGAAATATTGATTTTTAGCCTCATAAGCCTCTTCTTCGTTTGGGTAATGGTAATAGAGAGGCTGAACCAAAGGCAGTCCTTCTTCATGCGTCGCCACATTCATGGTGTAAAGATAAGGCAGTAAGCTGTGACGCAGGCGCAAACACTGCTTCATCCAGCGACAGGTCTCAGGCGAGTAAAACCACGGTTCCTTGCTGTTGAAGGCATTACAAGAACTATGAAGACGATTAATCGGGCTAAAAACCCCAAACTGCAACCAGCGAAGAGCCAAGTCTTCATCATAGTAGCCCCGCATATGGCCACCGATATCATGACTCCACCAGGTGTAGCCGATATTGGAAGCTGTGCTGGTAAAATAGGGTTGAAAGGCTATGGATTCCCAAGTCACAATGGTGTCCCCTGAAAAACCAATCGGATACCGATGACTGCCAGGACCCCCATAACGCGATAAGATGAGACCAGCTTGGCCTTTTCGACAATTGTCTAGATAATGATAGTGATTTAACAACCAAAGGGGATCCATCTTGCCATGACTACCTTGCTGCCAATCAATCCACCAAAAGTCCACTCCTTGATCTTCCAAGGGATGGTGGACATCTTCGAAATAAGCTTCGCGAAAGGCTGGACTATAAAAGTCAAAGCTAGCTGCTTCTTCTTTTTCAGCATCCAGTCCCAAGCGTTTTGCGACCATGGGATAAGCATCTTCGAAGGCGCGAATTCCATCTGCCGGATGGACATTTAAGGTCACCTTTAAACCACGCTCATGCAGGCCATTTAAGAAGGCAGCTGGATCAGGAATCAAATCCCGGTTCCAACTATAGCCAGTCCAACCACTTCCAAAGCGAGCAGGAATCGCCGTCTTGTGCCAGTCCATATCGATCACACTGACTGCAAGAGGCACCCCTTCTGCTTTGAAAGCGATCCATCAAATCTGTGTACTCCTGACTGGTATAAGGCCAATACCGACTCCACCAGTTTCCCCAGAGCATAACGTGGCAAGAGGGGTGGCTGTCCTGTCAGATGGTAAAAAAATCTTTTCAAAGGCACCCTAGATAATCGCGCCCATAACCGAAGAAATACAGATCCACTTCTGGATAGGGCCGTGCTCTAAAACCCGCTTTCGTCATCATACAAGTAGGAAGCTGGAATCGTCTAAAAGAGCATAACCGGCCTTGCTCAAGATCCCATCTTCCAACTCCATAGCTCCCATCGACCTCGTCAAGCGTCCGACTGGTCCCCTTTCAAGGTCTCAGGCTGATCTCCATAGTGCCACCGGCTCCCATAGACTGCATACTGACCCTTGAGCTCGATAAAAAGCCGATCCGGTGCAAAAGGTCCCTTTTCCAAAAATGAAGGTGGAGATGCTCCGTATGCAGATCGAGGACCTCTTCTGTCTCTACGACCTCACAGGCAACAGGTCCAAAATCACGATTTTGCACAACTTGCGTCTGACCATCTTCAAAAACACCATCCTCTGAGTATTCCAAGCGCACCAAAGATTCCGTTAATACGGAGATTCGGTAGTTCTCTCCCTCTATCACTGGTCCTGCCATTTGTCTTTCCTCCTCTTTTTATGGGGCATCTGACTGCCCTCTTTTTATCTGCTTCGCCTCACTGTGTAAGCGTTTACGATTTTACTATAGCACTCAAAAAAAGGCCTGTCAACACCTGACAGAGCCTTTCCTAAAATTTTATAAGATCAACTTCCCCAATGGATCAAGAGATACATGAGACTCGAGCCAAACATATCTGCCAAGGCATGCATGAGGAAAAATGGCAAGAGATTCTTGACGACCTTCTTGTACATGAAGTAATAAAAGAGTCCATAAATGACGCCAATCACAAGGGCCCAGAGAAGCCCCTGATAGGTGTGGAAAGAAAAAAACGGATCAGAGTTGAAAAAGGTCCATGCACCTATCCATTTAAAGATATCATAGCTGCACTTACTGCGGAATGTCATTAAGTCAAAAACTGGACGTTAGGTGAAATTATCCAGTGGATGATTTCAGCAATCCAGGAAGTTCCATGACTAAATTAAGATACAGAGGGCGTCTGCGAGTATTAAAAAAATATCTGCGAATCATTTCTGTTAAAAAAATATGATCATGCTGGGACAAAAGTCCTAGCCTCTAATTTTCTTTTGGATTGTCGAGCAAGACGCAGTGGTTTTGAGTAGGCTCTATTACGCTGATTTCATCAGCTTTTACAGCCCTACTCAACTGTGCGGAGGTGGGACGACGAAATCGAATTCTAATGAATTACCGATTTCTGTCCCACTCTCAATTACACGATTAGTCTAACAAGTCTTGGATTCTATCCAGATACTGGTTGTCTGTCACCGCCATCACGCGTACCTTAGCTGGCCAGATAAAGTCGGGAGCAATCTGAATATGAAGCGGTTGATCTTCTGCATCTCGATAGCCAATGATATTGAGTTGATACTGGTCTCTGACCGCCAACTCTCGAATACTCTTTCCAACCCAGGCAGATGGAACGGTAAACTCAACCACGACCACTTCTTCATCCAACTGGAAAACTTCAATCCGGTGTTGGAAAAGAATCATTTTAGCGAGGGACATGCCTGCTTCTACCTCTGGCAGGATGACCAGATCAGCCCCAATCTTTCTCAAGAACTTCCTTGGTCACTTCATTTTTGACCTTAGCAATGACGTGCTCGACGCCCAATGCCTTACAGTGCATGACAGCTAGGACACTGGACTCCAGGTTTTCACCTGTCGCAATCACGACTGTGTCACAGTTCCCAATATCTGCCGCATCCAAGAGGTCCATTTCCGTAATGTCTCCAACAATTCCAGTTGTAATCATAGATTCATACTGGTTGATCACATCTGCGTGATCGTCAATTGCAATAATATCCACATCCTGGTCCTGCAGGGTTTTCAGGACACTCTGTCCAAAAATTCCCTAATCCTAAAATTCCAATGGTTCGATTCGCCATGAGTTTCTCCTATCCGATAATGATGTCTGCCTTGGCATACTGCAAGGTATCTGCTTTCTTGGCTTGGTAATTGTTCAAACTGACCATAAGGGTCAAGGGGCCGATCCGACCGATAAACATGAGCACCATGATGATCCCCAGCCCTGCTCCATTTAAGGTCGAGGTCACATTGGCTGTCACGCCTACTGTCGCTAGAGCCGATACTACCTCAAAGACCAAATAAATAAAGCGTTGGCCATCCGGCGTCACCAAACAGATTCCTAATAGACCCACTAAGAAGGTCAACTGGAAAATCACCGCCGTCCCAAAGGAACGTTGGACCAAGTCTGGTGCGATGGTACGTTTTCCCTAAAGTTGGTATGTGGTAGCCCCAGCAATTCCTTTGCGAGCCAGGAGCAAGAGGACCAGGAAGGTGGTGATCTTCATGCCCCCTGCTGTCCCACCCGGTGCTCCACCTAGAAACATCTGCAAGAGATAGACAAAGAGCGTCACTGGCCGGACTGCTGTATAATCTAGGGATGCAAAACCAGCTGTCCGCATACTGACAGTTTGGAAGAAGCTGACCAAGATCTTCTCTCCTAATGGAAGGGACCCAATCGTTGCTGGATTATTAAACTCGGTCAAGAGACTGGTTACTGTCCCAAAGAGAAGGATCGCAGCTGTTAACCAGAGAACCACCTTGGTATGGAAGCGAAGAGTCCGCCGTCCTGATTGATTACGGGCCTTGGTAGCCAGGTCAAACCAGACCATGAAGCCCAAGCCCCCAGTAATAATAAGGGCAGACAAGGTCAGATTGACCAACCAATCGGTCTGGAAGCTCATCATACTATCGCCTCCAAAATTATCAAAGCCCGCATTACAAAAGGCCGAGACCGCAACAAAGATGGAGTTAAAGATCCCATGCCCCCAGCCAAAGCGAGGGATAAAGCGGGTCATGAGGAGCAAGGCCCCCACCCCTTCGATGGTAAAGGTGGTAATGAAGATGGAGCGGACAAAACGGGCCAAGCTCTGGTTATTGCTAAAGCTAAAACTGTCCCGAATGGTCTGCCGGTCCTTGTACTAAGTTTTTGGCGACCTTCCATAAAGAAGAGACCGATAAAGGTCAAGATCCCTAGGCCTCCGATCTGGATCAAGAGCATACAGATCAATTGCCCCAAACCATTATAGGTCGAAGCCACCGACTGGGTAAAGAGCCCCGTCACACAGACCATGGAGACCGCTGTAAAGAGGTGGTCGATATAGCCTGCTGTTGAGCTTGCTTGCTGGACAAAGGGCAGACTCAGTAAGAGCGAGCCCATCAGGATAACCAAGGCAAAGCTGAGAAAGATCCGCCTTGCCGGAGACAGGCTTTTAATTTTGGCCTGCCATTGTTTAAAAAATTGATTTTGACTAACATAGCTTCATTGTATCATAAAAAGTGAATAGACCTACAAGTGATGAACCATTTCTAGGCATAATTCTAAGGCCTTCTCAAATGCTTCAGACCCCCAGTCACGCTGGTCATAATTTTCCAGGTCTGCAAGAGAATCTGCGGTAAATAGGAGCAAGCCCCAAACCGCCCCACGAAGCTGGGCCACTGCTGCAAGAGAGGCACACTCCATCTCCACCACACTACACCCTTCTTCGATGCGATAGGCCACCTTGTCAGGTGTTTCCCTATAAAAAGCCGTCGGTCGACCAGGTCATGACCTCTTGATAAGGAATGGACTCTTGTTTGAGAACTGTTTCAATAGCAGTCAGGGCACGGCCCGGCCACCTCTATATAACGGGAGGGCGCCACATAATGGTAACTGGCTCCCTCATCTCGCAAGGCCTTGGTCGGGATTAAAAAGGCATTTTCTTCTATATCCACCAAGACCCCACAGCTACCTGCCGATATGATCTTCTTCACCCCATAGCCAATCAACCAATCCATGAATTGGGCAGAAGCTGCAGAGCCAACTGGTGCTTGCGCCAAGCAAATCTCCTCTCCTTGGTGCTCCATGACATAGACCGGATAGGTCTTGGTAGCTGAGACAAAGCTAGCTACTTCTTTGGCTCCGACAGCTTTGGCAAAGCGATCAATCTCATCCTCCAAGAAAGCATACACACATTTTTCAGGTAGGTGCAGATCAAGTCCCTCATGGGTCGGCATAATGACTGCCTGCGGGTTGTCATCAAACTCTAAAATAGGAATTTCATGTTTATGGATCATCGTTTCTCCTTTTTGACGGGTATTTCTTTGATGACACGGGCTGGGTTTCCTGCAAGGACCACATTGTCTCCAAAAGACTTGGTTACGACTGCCCCAGCGCCAGCGACCACATTATCACCCAGCGTCACACCAGGAAGGATGGTGACCCCTCCTCCTGCCCAGAAATTGTCTCCCTATCGTAATCGGAGCCCCGTACTCGAGACCAGAATTGCGCTCGTCTGGATCCAGTGGGTGCAAGGGCGTCAAAAATTGGCAATGGGACCAATCATGGCATTCTTTCCGATCGTAATGGGACAAATATCCAACATGGTCAAATTGTAATTGGCATAGAAATTTTCTCCTATATGGATGTTGCCCCCATAATCCACAAGAACCTGGCGATTGAGATAGAGGTTTTCACCGGTTGATCCAAACCACTCTTTGATGATAGCTGCCCCTTTTTTAGGATCCACCTCTTGGTTAAAAGCTTCTTGTTTCTCCCGAGAGGCTTGGGCTAAAGCCCGTAATTCAGGGTCCGCAGGTCTATAGTAGTCACCCGCAATCATTTTTTCATATTCACTGGCCATAAGGAAACCTCCACGTTATTTTGACATATTATAGCAGAATTCCCCCTTTAAAACAAACGTCAGAATAAGGGTTTGCAAGAAAAAAGATCAAAAACACTTAAAAACACTTAATAAAACTTGCATCCGCTTATAAAATAGTGTACAATGAAGACAAGAACAGAAATAAGGAGCGAATTCATGTACCAGGAACAGCGACTCGAAAAAATATTAGAACTCTTAGAAGAGCGAAAACAGCTATCGGCTAAAGAAATGGTCGACTACTTCAAGGTCTCAAAAGATACCATCCGTCGTGACTTTGCTCTCCTTAGCCAACGCCAGCTAGTCCGTAGGACCCATGGTGGACTTCTCCCCCTTAAACAAAGAACCCGGCCCTTCTTATCTAGACCGCAGTCAGAAAGCCAACAAGGAAAAGACTGCCATGGCTCAAAAGGCCCTGCAATTGATCCAAGATGGACAAGTGATCTTTCTCGACGTTTCTACCTCGATGACCCTGCTTGCTGGCTTGCTTAATAAGGAAGTCACAGTCTATTCGCATTCCCTTGACAATGCCATCCAGCTCAGTAGCCATTCCCAGGTTGACTTTCATCTTTTAGGAGGAAATTCTACCCTAAAAACCGCTTCTACTATGACGCGAATCAAGCACAAATACTGGACAATCTTCGCTTTGATCTCGCTTTTTTTGGAGCGAGTAGCTTAGCCAATGGCGAAGTCACCTTTGAGGATGCTGAAGACGTTGCCGTCAAATCCCTCGTTTTTGAACGAGCTCGTACCAAGGTGCTGGTGGCAGAAAGTACCAAGGTTCACCAAAATGCCAACTACTATCTCGCTCGTCTCAAACAATTTGACTATTGGATTACTGATCAAAAACCAAGCCCTGACATCCTTAAACAAGTCGGCAACGAAACCACTATTCTCTATTAGGAGGTAATCTTTATGTCTCACATTCGTCTCATCATCAGCGATATCGATGGCACCATCTTAAATGACCACCATCAGATTGATCCACAGTTGGCAGCATTGATCCCAGATTTAAAGCGTGAAGAGATCCCTTTCGTGCTGGCCTCTGCTCGCTCTCCCAAAAGGAATGGCACCCATTGCCAAAGAGCTCGGTATAGAAGACTGCCCCATGGCCTGCTACAACGGGGCCTTGATTCAAAAAGGCGAGCAGGTTCTGTTTGAGCATCCCTTAGACAAGAATGAAGCTCGTCAGTTTATCGACTGGGCCAACCAACACTTCCCTCAAGTTTCGATCAACCTCTATAGTGGAAAAGACTGGATGACCGATCATCTCGACCAATGGAGCCGAGAGGAGGCCCGGATTACAGGGGAAAAACCTCTCATTCTTCCCCTATTGGATCCTTTGCTGGATACGACAAAGCCCCTCCACAAATTGCTCTTAATTGGAGATGCAGAAGAGATCCAAGCCCTCTATCGTGCTATTTCTGCCGATGACTTCCCTTCTACCGCCTTTTATCTCTCCAAAGCCAACTACCTAGAAGTTACTGCTAAGCACGTCTCTAAAGAGGATGCTCTGGTTGAACTCGCCAACCACTACCACTTGAGCTTAGAAGAAGTCCTCACCATGGGGGACAACTTCAATGACCTTCCTATGCTCAAAAAAGCAGGCATCGGTGTCGCTATGGGCAACGCTCCTCAAGAAGTGAAAGAGGAGCAACAGTCGTGACAAAGACCAACAATGAAAACGGGGCTGGGCAAGCGGTTGAAACCTATGTGTTGATTTAGTCATCCGTTTAAAAAGGACGTAGACAGACTGTTCTTTTATACAAATCTAATAACTTTTATAAATCCAGCTTAAGAACAACTGCCCAATCTATGGTGTACTAGTCCTATGAAAGATAAGAAAACTGACACCCGTGTCATCAAGACCAAGCAACGCATTGAAACGACTTTTTTAAAATTACTGGAAGAAATGCCTTTTGGAAAGCTGACTACCAGCCTCATTATCAAAGAATATCTGATCAGCAAGGGAACTTTTTACGCTCATTATTTGGACAAGTACGACCTGGCAGAGCAATTATTGGACCGTGAGCTGGAGGTCTTTGAGTCTCTGCTCACCCAGCGTTTTGAAAGTGCCCATACTTCTCTTCAGTTCTGTAGCCATGACCTATATCACCTACGTCCGCCAAGGCCATGATCCACTCAGCTTAACGGAGCTTGTGACAGAACTCGATCAATTCTCTACCTATCTCCAGCACTCTTTTTCAAAAGATACTAGATAATAATAGACCAAAGGTTCGATAATGGACCCTTGGTCTATTTTTGCATATTGAGAAGATGCAACGTTCGAGATATGATAGAACCATCTTAAAACGAATGAGGTATTCAGTATGAAAAATCTATCTATCCGTATGCACATGAACGGCAAAGAACTAAGTCCTGAGTGGATTCAAGAAAAAGAATTGGAACGCACCCATCACGTCATTCAGGAGATGGATGACTTAGGTGCCGACTTCACTTACAAGGGAAAATCCATTACCGTAGACACCCTCTTCAGCTTGCCTTTTGAGGAAGTCAAGGATGCTTTAATCGAAACCAAACTCGCCTTGGGGTCTGAGAAAATACTGGAACTCTATGCAGACAAGTTAGCTAAATCTGACAAGATGTGGCACGAGATTGCTTCAAAAACGGTTAAAGGACGCAACTTACAGCCGGCATACGTTGATGTCGATGTCGACGGTCTGACTCTTGGGGAATTTCTTGCTTTCAACCAAGAACTCAACAAGATGGTGAATCCAGCTGTTCCATTTGAAATCCATCCTGAACACTTTGTCTTTGCAGGTGTTCACGGCGGGCAAGAAGTCATGGAAATGGTGGGGCAATATGGTGAACCCACTTATCAAAAGCTCTTCATCCATCCAGATGCTGAAAAGCCAATTACTGTTGACCCAGATACCAAGTTGGCAATGGTTGGAGATGGTGTTCTGATGTCAGACCAGAATCTGGACATGATGATGTACAGGGATGCACCAGTTCAAAATGAAAAAAAGGTGGACTTCGCATCAAGCTCGGCGTCTTCTTCCCAGATTCAGCGCCACACGAAATGGTCCTCGGACACCAAGAACATCTGGCCGTTGAGTTTTTCAACTCTCTCACCATCGCCTATCAAAACAAATCCTTTAAAGGGAAAATCCTCAATACCATCTTAAAAATTTAAAAAAATTCAAGTAAACAAAAAAACAGGGGGACTTAACAATTTAGCCTTTGAAATCTAGGATTATAAAATCACTCGTAACATATCAATCTATCACCCATATAAAAAGATAGCCATTCTAATTGTAAACTGCACCCCAAAAGTTGGACAGAAAAAAACTAACTTTTGGGGTGCAGTACAACATTTGATAGCTACTTTTTATTGTTTAGGCAGGTTTATTTCGTTACTCAATCAAATGATTCTTAAATATCTCCACCAATTCCCTTGAATTTTTCAACAAAACGACTGATCTTTTGAAAAACGGTTTGTTTTTTTGTACGATATTGTGGATTTAGTGGGCTCATTTTTCGGCAGAGCTTCATTCAAATCATTCCCATTTTCACTAGCATACTCATGCTTCAAAGAAGCTTGTATGTAGCGCTTAGCACTTTGTTCATTTAATCCCTCAATCTGTATCAACTCATCCGCTTCCCTTTTCTGCTCACCTTGCGCAAAAATAAAGAACTGTTCAATGATATCTGATTTATCATCAAAACTATTTAAGTCACTGTCATGGATGAAAGCGACTATCAAATCTTCTTTAGCTCGATTGCCAAGACTTGCTCGAATGGTCCGAGTGATTTCTGTAACAAGTTCATCCTTATCTGAAACCTTTTTATTAGTCTCAAAAATTAGCTCTAAGATATAGTCTAGATTGATTTCTTGAGATTTTAGTAATTCAACTTCAAAAACAATCGAATCCCAATCAACTTTAGATTCGCTATCTTCCTGATTACGGCGTTCATTCTCATACCATGACTTAATGTCATTATAGGTTGAACGGTAGTCTTGAATTTCCCTAGTACTTGGGATGTCTAACCTAGATAACTCCTCTAAAGTTTCATCATCCACATGAAAACGTTCCTTGAAAGCCTCTACAGCCTTATCATCTATGATATCGAGTTCTTGTAAAGCTCGTAAACTCATGAAATCATCGTAGTTTTGTAAGATATTATCTAGACGAAGAAATTGACCAAACAAAGAGACAAATTCTTTCTTATCATGCTCTTTAATGATAGCTTGCGGATCCGGAAATTTTTCTTGTAACTCTTGAACAACTGCCATATAGCCTTTTTGCTCTTCACCAGCCTCCGTAAAGCCTGTCATATACTCTTGATAAGAACGTTCGAGCAATACCTCTGCTGTCTCAGTCTTTCCAAATAGCTTAATAGCATCAGTTGTTGCCTTCTCTAAATCCCGGAAGGTGACAATATTCCCAAATGACTTAGTAGCATCATAAATTCGATTGGTGCGTGAAAAAGCTTGGATTAAGCCATGATATCTCAGATTTTTATCCACAAATAAAGTATTTAAAGTCGGTGCATCAAAGCCAGTCAAGAACATCCCAACTACAATTAAGAGATCCACTTCCCGATTTTTGACGCGTTTAGCCAAATCACGATAGTAATTCTGAAAATCATTCCCGTTAATCGTAAAATTAGTGCCAAACAACTGATTATAATCAGCTATACAGCTACTCAAAAATTCTTTACTAGTAATATCCGCTAAATTTGCCGGTGAAAAGCTCTCATCATCAATTTCACCAATAGCCACCTGAGACTCATTCGCAGCATAGGAAAAGATAGTCGCAATCTTCAATGGTTTCTCAGAATCTTTTTGCCGATTTTGCAACTCTTGATAGTAGGCTTTTGCTGCATCAACACTTGAAACAGCAAACATAGCATTGAAACCTTTACCAGTTAATCGATGCGTTTTTTGATCAAAATGATCTAAGATATACCTAGATATCTCAGCTATTCGAGTCGGATGAAGCAGCGCTTTTTTATTTTCAGCTGCAGATAACTTAGTCAAGTCCTGCTCGCTTTCGATTGCCTTGAACTGTGGTCGAACATCATTATAATCAACCATGAACTTCAAGACTTTTTGATCTCGAATCGCATCCGTTAATACATAAGCATGTAATTCACGCCCGAAAACTGATGCCGTTGTCTCGGAACCAAGCGCATTCTCTACCTTAATTGGTGTACCCGTAAAACCAAACTGACAATATTTCTTAAATTTCTGCCTGAGCCGCTTTTGCGCCTCACCAAACTGAGAACGATGACATTCATCAAAAATGAAAACCACTTGCTTTTGATATATTTCATGCTGACTCTCACTGCTCATAAAGTTGTTAAGCTTCTGAATGGTCGTCACGACAATTTTATTATCATCCTTCTCAATATTGCGTTTGAGACCTGCAGTGCTATTTGAACCATTGACTGAGTCAGGTGAAAATCGCTGGTACTCCTTCATTGTCTGATAATCCAAGTCCTTGCGATCCACCACAAAGAAAACCTTATCCACTTCTTCCATTTCAGTAGCAAGTCTAGCAGCTTTAAAACTTGTCAGGGTCTTCCCTGAACCGGTAGTATGCCAAATATAACCACCTGTATCAGGACCGCTTTTGATTTTTGAAGAAATAGCTGAACGTATCTTCCAGATAATTCTCTCAGTTGCCGCAATCTGATAAGGACGCATGATGAGAAGAGAGTCATTAGTATCAAAGACAGAATAATTTATCAAGACATTTAACAAGGTCTGTTGACTTAAGAAAGTTGCTGTAAAGTCCTTCAAGTCCTTAATAGGATTATTATTTTTCAAAGCCCAGTTCATGGTGAACTCATAAGAATTCTTATCTCGCTTGGTCGTATTAGCAAAATACCGAGTATCCGTTCCGTTTGAAATGATAAAAATCTGAAGGTACTTAAAGAGAGAATTCTCCTCATTGAAACTTTCTTTACTATATCTGTGCACCTGATTAAAGGCCTCTCGAATCGCGACTCCGCGTTTTTTGAGCTCAATTTGTACCAGAGGCAATCCGTTTACCAGCAAGGTCACATCATATCGATTGCTACTGGTACCAACTTGCTTCATTTGATTAATGACTTGCAGTTTGTTTCGACTAATATTTTTCTTATCCCATAGATAGATATTCTGGATATGCCCATCATCAAAGATAAAATCATAAATATAGTTGTCATGAAGTTTTCTGGTACGATCAATCAAACTGTCACTGGGTTTGTTGAGGTACTCATCCAAGAAGCGCAACCACTCAGCATCTGTAAAAACCACATTATTCAGAACTTCCATCTGGGTCTTGAGATTAGCTAAAAGCGCCTCTGGGGTCGTCAAATAATTAAGATACTCGTATCCTTGCTGACGCAAGTCAGCAATCAGCTCCTTCTCCAAGTCCGCCTCAGTCTGATACTGACTAGGCTGTTCTTGCTTGGTATACTTTTCTAAAATGATAAAATTATCTGACTCAACAATAGCTGTAGTCAATGTACTTTCAGACATAATTACTCCTTATAATTGCAAGTGCTCTCTAAATGCTGTAACAGGTTTTTTAAAAGCGCAGTTTCTGGGAGGGTTACTAGTTCATCTTCCTCAGTTGATACTTTAGAATGACTAGAAATATTTAATATCCTTGACTCATAGTTACTAAAACTTCCTTCATTATCACGTGGCAATAAATCCTGCCAATTTTGATACCCTAGGAAAGTTGCTGTTTTCTCGTAAAGATTTCTTAAAAAAATTAAAATGATATTTATAAACCAAATTGTCTTCTATAGCTTTATGTAATGATCTTCTTAAAAAAAATTATGATAAGCAAAAGGAGAGTCATCCGGTTGAGGTATCAGCTTATATGATCCATCTTCTAATTTTTTTCAAATCTAAATCTACTACTATCAGGAACTTTTCGGGTGTCAATATAGGTTCCATACTCTCCAGTTTCTTCGTCAATAGCCCTCTTACTATATCTCTCATTCCTTTTAATATTTTTTTAACTCATTATATAAGACGTTATAGAATAAAAGGATTGTGAGTTGTTATTATAAATTTAAGATCAGACTTACTCGTTCTAATTAATTTACCTAAATTTGATGCAACCTCTATCAAGTGGTTTTCATCTAATGATGAAACCGGGTCATCAATAAATACATACTCTAAATCATCAAACTCTCTAGTACTACGTTCATCAGGTTCTAGTATGTCAAGCTCACTAATAACTAGCTCTAGCAATGTATAAAAAATAGACCAAATAAAATTGCTCTCTTCACCTTTGGATAACTTAATTTGTTCGTTTGTTTTATCCTCACCATCACCACTTTGAATAGTGAAAAGAATATGACCATCTGACAAAAGAAATGAAGGTGTCATTTTATCATTTGTATAATGCTGAAAATGCGAAATAATATTCTGGTCCTGCCCCTGCTCTTGAATAATCCAAGATATAAAAGAATTTGGCTGAATCTTCAGTTTAAAATCCTGATTACTATCAAGATCATTATCCCAATAGAACAAGTCCTCAGTAAAAGCATTATAATAAAGAATCTTATCTCTCGTAAGACCGCCTTCTTCAGCTTGAAACAACTTAGCAAACTCTTTAGAGAGTCTGGTCTTACCTGTCCCATTAAAAGCGTAGATCAGCTGAACTTTCTGGTTTTTATCTTTTAACTCTTGTGCAATATCACTTAGCGCTTTTGCCATATCCCTTTCCCATTCTTTTCTATAAATCAAAATTTAGCAATTGTTCCCGCCAGTATTTATACTGTTTCTGTCTTAGTTCAATTTCTTTTGGAAGACCCTCGAAAAGAGAGTGAGTTAAGATGTTGAATTTATCAAGTATGGAGACGATTCTTTCTTGTTCTGTAAGGGACGGGAGGGTGATTTGAAATTTTTCTATATCCTTCGAATTGATACGAATAACTTTTGTGCCCGTCACTTTTCTTTCCTTTTGAGTTTGAAAAGAAGTAGATCTCAGCCAATAATTTAAGTAACGTGAGTTTTGGGTAGTTTGAATGATATAACTATCTCCAGAAATACCGATCTCTTCTTTTCCTTCCCAAACAATTGCTTTTCCAACATCTTCAACATTCTCAGATGTAGTTGCCATTACCAAGTCATTTGGTTGTGCTTTTTTTAACTTTTTGAACACTATTTCACTAGTTTTTGAGAGAGTTTCAGAGACTGAAAAATCGTATTTAGTGTAAATTTGTCCGTAGTGGACAACAGATTTCCCAATTTCTGTAAAATCTTTCTTCTGAAGTCCATTCCCTCTTACAAAGTCACAAATAGCTCCCAACTCCACTCGAATTGGACCAAATACCCAGTTCAAGAGCCTAATGATGTCTTGTCTGTACTGTACTGTACTGTACTGTCAGTGTACTCGCCTTCGGCGACGAATGTCAAGAGTTTATCTCGGAAATATTCGTACTGTTTTTGACGCAGTTCAATCTCCTTGGGCAATCCGATATTTAGGTCATGACAAACCGTATCAAAGTTGTCTAGAACTTGAACAATACGGGATTGGATTTCAAGGGATGGAACTGGGATTTTCAATGATGAAAATGAAGATAAATTGAGATTATCCTGTGCACTACCATAACTCTTATTTGCAAGATAATCTTTTATTGAATTTAAATAGTAGTAAACATATTCTGTAATGGCAAATTCTGGATTTGCAACAAACCCTATGACACTGTCAGGAAAACATGCATCAAATCCTAATAATCCGGTTTCCGCTATATTAGCAGCAATTGTGATGCATAATGTTCCCTTTTCCCACTGCTTACTTTGTTCTAATCCAAAATCACTATAAGTTTGAGAAAAGTTTTCAACCCATTTGCCAGCCTCTCTTATATCCCCAGTCTGTATGAATGGGATATCACCACCATATAGTCTTGCATCATTTCTAGGCCGATGTTTCGATTTACCACGACCAAAATCTTTTGCTATTTCAGATAGTGGCTTCCATTCTACCTTATAAACCTCATTCTCAAATGATAAGAGTTTATCTCGATAAAAGGAATATTGCTTTTTACGTGAGGTCAATTCTGAGGTCAATTCTGTAACATACTCAGTCATTTTGTCAAGTATTTGCACTATTTTTTCTTGAATTTCTAGGGGAAGAATGGGGATTTTAATTTTCCCCATAACATTAGACATCAGTTTTTGGATTTCCCATTCCAGATGAAACATATTTTTTAGTTGAAATCGTTAAATAATAATAAACAAACTTTGTAAGGAGTTGGTTACTATTAATCTCTACTAATCCACAGACATTTGTGATACTAAATTTTCCTTTGCGATAAAAAACTGTTCCTGCGTTTGCCCCATCAGTTGTCCAAGTTATATACTCTCCATCGTATTCAAAACTTGAAATTCTTCCGATTTCTCCATTGTTAGCTGTTTGGGAAGAATATACTGGAAACTCCCCTTTATTCTCTTCTAAAAACTGTTTTGACATTACTTTGCCACGAGATAATTTCGCTACATTTTTATCCCCCAACTCTTTCCACTCAACGGGGCAGTTCTGGATTTCTTCTAGGATATTCATGATTTACCTCCTTCCTTGGCTAGATTTTCAATACTTTTGATTTCCTTGAGGTAATCTTTTTCAACTTGGCTGAGGGTCTTGGCTTGGTAGCTCTTATATTCCCTATCTACCTTCTGCTTCATCTGTTCCCGAGAGATAGAGCCACTGTTATCAAGTAAGTCTTCGCCAGTAGCCTGAAGGATGCGGTCTACATGTGTCACCCAGTCTGCCATAGTCATGACTTCTTCTCGCTCTGCCTGTCTTTCAGCAAAGTCTAGATATCCTGATACAAGCTGATTAAGCCCACGGAGTTCCTTCTCTGTCAGATAGTTCTTAGCAACTTTTGCTTCAGATAAAGTAGGGAGGTCTCCCTTAAAAGTAGTCAAGCCCATAAATTCCTTTTCGCTATCGACACGGTTATAAATGAGTTCGCTGGCAGTATTGTGGTGAATGGCGTAATGCATCTTGTTTTGAACCGTCGCAAAAAATTTATTTGCCTCTGGTGATTGGGCATCGTAGTCACTAGATGTCGCGAAAAGATCCAAAACCTGACGGTAAAAGACTTTTTCACTCGAGCGAATATCTCGGATTCTTTCAAGAAGTTCTTTAAAGTAAGAGCCACCACCCAAATTTTTCAAGCGCTCATCATCCATGGCAAACCCCTTGATTAGATACTCTTTCAAGACTGTCGAAGCATAATGTCTAAACTGGATTCCACGAGGAGAGCGAACTCGATAGCCAATCGCCAAAATCATATCGAGATTATAGTAAGCAACATTCCGCTGAACACTTCTACTCCCCTCATTTTGAACTGTCAACTTATAGTTGACAGTTGCCCCCTCCGATAATTCACCATCTTCAAAGATCGCCTTGATATGTTTACTAATGTTTTGCTTGGAAGTTTGAAAAAGCTCAGCTAGTTCCTGTTGGGTCAGCCAGACCGTTCCATTATCCAAGTGGAGTTCAATAGCGGACTCCCCGTCATCAGTTCTATAGAGAATCACATCATTCGCCATGGCTAAGTTCCTCTACAATCTTATCTATCTCCGTACGCAAGTGGTCAATCTTTGTCACAGTCTCAGCGATTTCTTTATTGAGCACATCAATATCAATCTTCTCACGGGTATCTTCTTTTTCTACATAAGTTGACACTGAAAGATTATAATCTGCTTCTGCTACTTTTTCTTGTGCCACCATACAAGAAAAATAATCTTCATTTTCTTTCTTTTCAACACTATCTAAGATTTTTTTGATATTCTCTTTTTCCAAGACATTATTATTAGTTTCTTTCCTAAACTGCTTACTTGCATCAACAAAGAGGATATCCGTCGTTGGTTTATTCTTTGCCAAAATAAGAATACAGGTCGCAATGGAGGTCCCAAAAAAGAGATTGTCTGGTAGCTGAATAACCGCTTCAACAAAGTTATTGTCTACTAGATATTGACGGATCTTTTGCTCAGCACCTCCACGATAGAAAATACCTGGGAAAGTTACGATTGCAGCTCGCCCCTTATTTGACAAGTATGACAAGCTATGCATAATAAAAGCAAAATCAGCCTTAGATTTAGGTGCCAATACACCCGCAGGTGCAAAGCGGTCATCGTTGATGAGCGTCGGATCATCGCTTCCTATCCATTTGATAGAGTAAGGTGGATTTGACACAATAGCATCAAAAGGCTTATCGTTTCCATGTTTAGGATCAAGTAAGGTATTGCCACGTTCAATGCTAAACTTATCATAATTGATATTGTGTAAAAACATATTCATCCGAGCTAGATTATAGGTGGTCATATTAATTTCTTGCCCGTAAAAGCCATCTTCAATTATGTGCTCATTAAACTGCTTTTTAGCTTGCAGGAGTAGTGAACCCGAACCGCAAGCAGGATCGTAAATTTTATTGATTTTATTTTTTTCATTCTTGCCCAGCATAACAATCCGCGCCAAGAGTCTCGATACACTTTGCGGTGTAAAAAATTCTCCACCAGATTTCCCAGCGTTAGAAGCATAATTAGAGATTAGATACTCATAGGCATCCCCAAAGAGATCAATATGGTTATCTTCAAAGTTTCCAAAATCAAGACTTGCAATTCCTTCAAGAATCAGAGCCAAGCGCTGATTCCTCTCCGGAACTGTACTACCTAACCTGTTACTTCTAGTATCTACATCATCAAAAAGACCCTTAATGTCATGTTCACTCGCATAACCAATCGCACTAGACTCAATATCATTAAAGATATCTTTTAAATCTGTATTTAAGCGCTCATTTTGGCGAGCAGTTTTGACAACACTGGAAAACAACTGCGAAGGCATAATAAAATACCCCTTAGTTTTAATGGCATCATCTCGAACTTCAGGTGTAATTAAATCTTCAGAAATCTCTTCATAGTTAATTGATTCATCGCCACCTTCGATATAGGTTTTGAAATTTTCACTAATAAAGCGATAAAATAGAATTCCCAAAATATACTGCTTGAAGTCCCAACCATCTACTGCACCACGAACTTCATCAGCAATTTTCCATATCTTTCTATGTAACTCTTGCTTTTGTACCTGTTCTGACATCATATTTCCTCATTAACTTTTTTTATTCTTCTCATTATATCATTTTTTTCTCATTATTTAATTCCGTTAGAGTGAATTTCTCAAGAGTTATTATCAAGCTAACTATCATCTTATTGATTACCAATCAAAAATCTACTTAGGTCTCGACAACAAAATTGAAACGACTAATCATTGGGTAAACTATCTTAAATCGATTTACAAGCATATAAAAGAACATCCTAAAGGATGTTCCATGTAAATATAGCAACTCTCTCGAATTAACGTTTACTAAATTATGAAGCTTTACGAATTTTCTTAAGAGCTGACTTTGGGGAATTCCTCGCTTTCAACCAAGAACTCAACAAGATGGTCGATCCAGCCCTTCCATTTAAGATTCATCCCGAACACTTTGTCTTTGCAGGTGTACACGGCGGGCAAGAAGTCATGGAAATGGTGGGGCAATACGGTGAGCCTACTTATCAAAAACTCTTCATCCATCCGGATACTGAAAAGCCCGTTGCCGTTGATCCAGATACCAAGTTGGCTATGGTCGGTGATGGCGTGCTAATGTCTGACCAAAATCTGGACATGATGATGTACGGGATGCACCAATTCAAAATGAAAAAAGGCGGTCTTCGCATCAAGCTCGGTGTCTTCTTCCCAGATTCAGCACCACACGAAATGGTCCTCGGTCATCAGGAACATCTGGCAGTTGAGTTTTTCAACTCCCTCACCATCCCCTATCAAAACAAATCCTTTAAAGGGAAAAATCCTCAATACCATCTTGAAATTCAAAAAATTTGATTAGATGACAAGAAAAAACGGCAACACTGCCGTTTTTTCTATAAGACCTGTTCTCGGTACTCTGAAATAGTCTGTCCGGTCCACTTTTTGAAGGCTCGTGAGAAGGAAGACACTTCGGAGTAGCCTAGCAAATAGGCTACATCATCTGTTGTCATGTCAGGATTCTTCAAATAGCCAAAAGCTAGGATTTTCTGCACATTTTGCAATTCTTTATTAAACTTGGTTCCTTCTGCTGTCAAGTTTCGTTGCAAGGTTCGGCTACTGATCCCAAGAGTCGCTGCGATATCCTCGATACTAAAGGATCCACTTGGAATGGCCTGGTAGAGTTTCTGCTGGACAAGTCCTGTAAAACTTTCACTCGTCATGGCTGCTGCTAAGCGCTCTTTGAGTTGAGGCTCTAGGTAGTCTAACATGACATTATTGGCCGTTAAAAATGGTTTCTCCAAGTCTGCCTTTTTAAAGACCAGCTCATTGCCTTCCATTTTCTCCACATGACAGCCAAACACTGCAAGACTGACTTCTTCATAGGTATATGGCGTCCCCACATGTAGGGGCGTGATGGTTTCTCCTGTCCCCGTGCGAATCAAATCGACCAATAACAACTGTTCATTGAGAATGGCAATACGAGGCAAATCGAGACCTGGGTAATCATAGCGGTAGCTGACACGGACTAAGTCATCAAAGGTTTCAATGCTGATAACAATGGGGCCTGTGATTTTCTTGTATTTGGCAAAATGCTCGATTGCTGCAAACCCATTTTTCGATGATAGGGCTGCAAAAAAAGGGGGCATGAACATTTGGATATCCTTGATACGACTCATAGCGATAATCTGCTCATCAGTGGCCATCTTGTCAAAAGCAGTTAAAAGATGGTAGTAATCAAGGGTTGAGAGGTTCAGTTCTTCCTTCCAGGTGGTATCTGGAAGATTAGCCAGTTCCAAAATCATATTCAGATCTAGGCCGATCAGTTTTAAATTGTCAATATATTGCTGACTAAGACTCAGACGCATAGGCTTACTCCTTTTCCATTAACTCATAGACATGAGCATCATACGGTCGAAGAATTTGTCACCAAAAATCCGACGAATACCAACCAAGAGTTTTCCTCCACGTCCAACTAAGTAACGTGTTTTAGGGTTACGAGCGTTGATAATTTTAAGAACAGTACGAGAAATCACTTCTGGATTTGAACCTGGTGCTGTGTTGTTTTCCATAGCTTTGATATAGCCATTGACCAAACGGCTGTAAGCTCCGTTCTTAGACTCGTAAGAGAAGTTTTGACCAACTGTTGCGTTGAAACCAGTGTTGATCATACCTGGCTCTAAGACAACGACTTTGATCCCAAATTCTTTGACTTCCATACGGAGGCAGTCGCTTAATACTTCAATAGCGTGTTTTGATGCGTGGTACCATGCTCCAAGTGGTGTGTAGATTTTTCCTCCCATGGATGAAGTGTTAATGATAAGCCCTTCTTTTTGAGCACGCATGTATGGCAAATCTTTCTTGGTCAAGCGTGCCACCCCGATGACAATTTACGTCACTCTTTGGATAACACCTTTGATAATCCTTTAAACATGATTGTCTTCAGTCATATAGAAAAAGACCAGAAACCTCGTTCTGATCTTCAAAAGATTTATCGCCTCTTCAAGCAAAATTTTTACAGATTCGCTTCTACAAACTCTTTGATGGCTTTGTTCATTACCAAGAGTGCATCTGCTTCGATTGGATAATGACCCCCGTTTGGCAAGATGACTGTTTTCACAGGTACTTTTTTAATCTTGTCTAATACGGGCGCACTTAGATGTTCTGGAGTCCAGTAGTCTTTTTCTGGTTGTGTAAGCAAGACTGGGCAGACGTCAAAATCAGCTGGTTCAATAGCTGGTGCATAGTTCATATAAGAATCAAGGAAGTTGAGAGAAGCCTTGTTTCCTGCAGAAGTCTTGTCTTTATAGAAGACTTCTTTCAACAATTTTTCATTGTTAACGAGGGCAGACATCTTAGATACTTGGGTCATTGGCAAGGTCATGCGGCCCAAACCAATCTTTCTACCAAAAGTAACTGATTTAGCACCAAACATGGCAGTTGATTTATTATTGGCGGTTTCAGTAAGGACTTGTTTATCACGTTGGTCAAGGAAGGTCATCCCAATAATCCCTTTGACTTTGGGGTTACGTGCAGCTGCAGCAACATGGTAGGTTTCCATTCCACCAGCACTTAAGCCATACAAGAAGATTGGTCGATTATCTTTAGACGCCTCATAGTTTACATAGTCAACACCTGCTTGCACCCAGTCAGCATAGGTGATGGCGTTACGGTCTTTTACTTCTGTCACTCCATAAGTCGGCATATCAATCATGATGGTTTCAAAACCATTTTTTGACTGAGGACCACCCGCAATCATAGAGATTTGACGTCCGTTGGTACCCACACCATGGAACATGATAATTTTTGCAGGCGCTTGTGGATTTCTAAAAGTATCTAAGTAGATTCGGTTGCCCTTCCAGTCCCACCATTCTTCTGCTGGTTGGTACGTATCAGTAAAGTGGTATGCTTCTGGCAAATAGTTCATAATTTCTTTCCAAGATGTTTGTGTCGTGTATGTCATTTTAAATACTCCTTTTGTTTATGTGTTTAAAACTATCAACATGTTAGTTTGAAAGAAAACAGCCTTAGCTGTTCCTTTCTGAGACGTCCTTTTTCAGTGAAGCTAACAAACTTTCTAAATTGGTAATAGCTTGATCAAAACTCACATCATAATAACGCTCTTTCCCTTTTTGCGTTACAGTTACCAAACCTGCTTGCAAAAGCAATTTCAAATGATGAGATACGGTCGGACGGGATAAGGTCATCTTTTTCAGCCACTTCATTTACTGTTAAATTCTTATGGTCGAATAAAAGAATCAAGATTTCCTGTCGTCTTGGATCTCGTAGCATCTCAAAGGTCGGGATGCTTTCTTTTAATAAATTCATTGTTTTTTTGGCTCATTTCAAACCTCATGTTTAAGTTTATAAACCTATTATAGACTACGCGTTTGAGTTTGTCAACATATAAAACGAAAAATTTCTTATTTTTTTAATAGAGATATTCAAAAAGAACATATTGATACTTTTTTTAAACACCTGCTATTGATGAGGACGGGGAGAATAAAGGAATTTTCCTAATTTATAGCCATTATCCGATTTTCATCGGCTTGATTATGGTGACTGTGTCTATGAGTTTCCTGGTCAATCCAGATATCCATCACCTCTTTGCGACCAGCTTCTTCTATACGGGTATCGGCCTCTTTCAAGCTGCTATCTTGTCAAACGGTCACTTCAACAAGAGCTACCTTCGCTATAATAAGACATTTTACGGTATCCAAGTAGGAATTTTCCTTATTGGACTGGTTCTTTCCCTTCTTTTTTCTGCCTATCCAACCATTGTCATCACCATCGCCACTTTAATGACCTTAGCAATGGAAGTTCATTTTGCGCATTTTTATATGACCCAAACCAAGAAATTCGCCACTCTGGATTGGGAATTGTATTAAAAGAAAAATTCTAGTAGACATCCTCTACTAGAATTTTTTGTTAGTCAATCACAATCATAGCCTTAATCGTCTTGCGTTCATCCATGTCTTTATAGGCTTGATCAATCTCGCCCAGAGTATAGCTATTAGTAAAGACACGACCCGGATTAATATCACCGTCAAGAACAGCTTTTAACAAAACTTGTTTATCATAAGTAGTAACTGAGGCTGCTCCACCCTGCCACAGAAATATTTTGGGCGAAGGTTGAACCAAGGGCACGGTTATTATAATGTGGAACACCGACAAATCCCATGCGCCCGCCATTATGGAGGACTCCAAGGGCCTGCTCGACAGCAACTGCGGTACCCACACATTCAAGAGCAGCATCTGCTCCGCCGCCAAGGATTTCACGGACCTTTGCAATCCCTTCTTCACCACGCTCAGCTACAACAGCTGTCGCACCTGACTCCAAGGCCATCTGTTGACGGTCTTGGTGGCGACTCATGAGGACGATTTGCGATGCACCACGCATTTTGGCTGCGATAACCGCACATTGACCCACAGCACCATCCCCGATAACGACCACCTTGTCACCTTTTTGCACATTAGCCACACGCGCTGCATGGTAGCCTGTCGGCATGACATCTGCCAGCGTCAAGAAGGATTTGAGCATGGCTTCTGTATAATCAGACGGTTGCCCTGGGATTTTGACAAGGGCCCAGTTGGCATATTCAAAGCGCATGTACTCTGCTTGAACCCCATCAGACCAATTGGTGCCGATATGGCGGTCACAAGTCCCATCATAGCCAGCACGACAGGCGTCACACTCCCCACAACCATGGGTGAAAGGCGCGATGACAAAATCTCCTGGTTTGACCGTTGTAATGGCCTCACCGATTTCTTCGACGATCCCAATAGCTTCGTGGCCACTATTTTGATGACCTGCTTCAATATCTGGATTGCGGTAACTCCATAGATCGGATCCACAGACACAGGTGCGAACGATGCGGAGAATGACATCATCTGGCGCTTCGATGCGTGGACGTTCTACTTCTACTAGACCCACTTGCCCAGCTTTTGTATAGACTGTTTTCTTCATAGGAACAACCTACTTTCTATTGCTTACTTATCTACAGTATACACTTTTTCTTCCTTATTTTGTGAGTTCAACATCTTCGCGGTAACCCCACCATCCCATAAGGGCTGAAAGGAAAATCGCAACTGCAATAATAATAGTCATGGTTGCTGGTGTCTTGTCCGCAAAAACAGCCAAGAGAATAGATGGAATGACACCACTACCATATTGAAGGGCACCGAGAATAGCTGCTGCAGACCCTGCCATGTCACTAGGTACTGCATTTAGAGCTGCTGCATTGGAACAAGCCGCAACAATCCCATTCATACTAAAGAAACAAAACATGGGGACAACGATTCCCCAAAGTCCAAGGGCATTCGTCACTCCCATAAAGGCCAAAACCAAGGTAAAGAGAAAGGCTAAGCTAGTAGAAATCGCTAGGAGTTTAGGCAGACTAAGCGACTGACCAACTGACGGTTGACCATACTCATCAATGATACACCGACAATATTGACCCCAAATAGAAGAGAATAGGCTTCTGCTGGGACATGATAGAAATTCATATAGATGTCTGAAGAACCAGTAATGAAGGCATAGACGGCTACATAAAAGAAGGTTACACTCATGGTATAAATCATGAATTTTGTGGAAGCCAAGAGTTTGGCATAGTTCTTAAAGCTTTGAGTTAGAGAAGCCTGGCTTCGTTCAGCGACTGGTAAGGTCTCTGGGAGAAGACGTGTCGATAGAAAGAGCATGGCTCCTACCAAGGCCATAAACCAGAAAAATCAGATTCCAAGTTGAGAAACGGAGGAAGAGACCACCTAGGAGTGGCCCTAGAATTGGTGCTACAGCCATAATCATCATCAAGGTTGAAAGCATCTGCGCCCCTCTTTGGCTATCGTAACGATCTCGAATCATGGCTCTGCTAATCATAGGACCTGTACAAGCGCCCAAAGCCTGAAAGACTCGCCAGAAGACGACCATGGTCATAGAAGTTGATAGGGCACAACCGATGGAGCCGATAACAAACAAGAGGGTTCCAATAACCAAGGGTTTAATCCGTCCAATCCGGTCGCTAATAGGCCCCCAAATGAGTTGAGCGATGGCAAAGCCAATCACAAAACCTGTCACCGTCAATTCTACCCGTCCGCCAAGAGCCTTTTGCATAGCTGGCATGGCTGGTAGATAAATATCAGTAGATAGGGAGGTAAAGGCCATAAAGCCACTTAGAATAATTAAAAATGATAAGGGTGTTTTTTCTGTTTTTGTCATGTATGCTCCTTTATTTATTGACAATGGTCATGAAAAATTCTGCTGTCTCTGGATCCTGATGATCAAAGAAGAGGGATTTTTCTTGGTCCAGACCTTCAATGCTCTTCATTTCTTCTTCGGCCAATTCAAAATCAAACACATTGAAATTCTCTTGCATGCGTTCCTTGTGGACTGATTTTGGAATGACCACCACATCGCTTTGAAGAAGGAAACGAAGGGCAACCTGCGCTACAGACTTGCCATATTTTTCTCCGATTTCCTTTAAAAGAGGTGTGTTGAAGAAATCATTGCGTCCTTCTGCAAAAGGCCCCCAAGATTCGATTTGGCACTTGTATTTTTCCAAGTACTTCTTGGCTACTTTGTTGTTGGAAGATATGGGTTTCAATTTGATTGACAGCTGGCTTGATCTCAACGAAATGCTGTAAATCGATAAAACGATCCGGTGAAAAGTTAGAAACCCCGATTGCACGAACTTTACCAGCTTTATAGGCTTCTTCCATGGCACGATACGTTCCGTAATAATCTCCAAATGGTTGGTGGATGAGCAAAAGGTCAATGTAGTCGGTTTGCAATTTTTGCAAAGACTCTTGAATCGAAGCCTTAGCCTTTTCATAGCCTGCGTTAGAAATCCAGATTTTGGTGGTGATAAAGAATTCTTCCCGAGGAAGGCCTGATTCTTTGATGGCTTGACCGACCCCTTCTTCATTTTGATAGGCTTGAGCGGTATCAAAAGATCTATATCCTACTTCGATAGCGTCCAGGACTGCATGCTTGGTTTCATCGATTGGTGTTTGGTAAACCCCGAATCCTAATTGTGGCATTTTGACATTATTATTTAAGGTTTTGTAAATCATTTCTTTCTCTCCTTGTTTCTCTTGATGGTTCTAGTTTACATCTGACCCATAATTTTGTACACTATCAATAAAGGAATCTACTTTTCATAAAATGAAAACTAAAAGGAGATACTATGTTAAACCTTGAAGAACTGGAACAGCTTGTCGCTTTTAAGGAGTTAGGAACTCTCTCCAAAGTCGCTGAGCAATTCCTGATTTCCACTCCTTCTCTCTCACGTTCTATGCAACATTTAGAGGAAGACTTCGGTGTCACTCTTTTTGATCGTAGTGCCAATCGCATTTCACTGAATGAAACAGGGGAGCGTGCTGTCCAAGTGGCTCGACGTATTTTGGAAACGAGCCAACAAGGCATTCATGAAGTGAGGGATTTCGATCAGAGCCTCAAGACCATTACAGTAGTCTCGGTTGCTCCTGCTCCCCTCTGGTCCCTACTTCCAACATTAACCAGTCTTTATCCTGATAAACAAATCCAACATAAGATTTGTTCAACAAGCCAAGCGCTTGAAGCCATTGAAAAGGATACCGCCGATTTAGTCGTCTTACCTTTTGCCTATGAGGGCAACAAGGTTGATTGTCTGCCCTATCTCAAAGAAAGTCTTGACATCGTCGTCCCTCTAGACCATGCCTTGGCTAAGGAGAGCAAGGTAAGCTTTTCAGCTATCGATGGCTACAACTTCCTTCTCATGAACCAAATCGGTTTCTGGAATGACCTTGTCCGAGGAAATATGCCTGCTTCTAAATTCCTCGTTCAATCCAGTCGTTTTGAATTTGAAGAACTGGCCAACAACTCCACCCTGCCTCGCTTTGCGACCAATCTTAGTGAAGATAGAAAGATGCTTCATACAGAACGTGCCATCATTCCTCTATCTGACCCCGAAGCCAAAGTCACCTACTATTTGGTGTCTCTGAATACAGATATTCATTTATCGGAATTGATAGGTGGAAAATTTGAATAAAACAAAACTCCTAGGGAATTTACTTCTCTAGGAGTCATTTTGTATTTAATGGTGGTGATGATCATGCCCATGACCTTGATCAATTTCCAGTTCTTCGATATCCATAGTATTCACTTTTTCTTAGTCTTCTGCTTAAATCTTACTTTCCCCTCTTCGATTAATCATATTTTTTTCCATACTTCTTTTCTAGCATTTTCTTAATCAGATAGGGCATTTTGACATTTTCGCGGCCTTTCTTATCAATCAGTTTTCTGACAAAATCGGGCATTTGAATATCTTTTTCTGCTTCCAAAATCTGACCTGTACTTGAAGGAGCTTCCAACTCATCAAAGGTCTCTAGCTGAGGTTGATAGTCACTATAGTCACCATCTATATGAGACTGAATGGTTGACAGAAGGGCTTTAATCAGTCGTGAATCGCTATTTGGCATAGGAGGTCGGTGATAAGCCACTCCGAGCTCCTGACATAGCTCCTTACACTCCACATCATTATCAAAAAGAACTTCAATATGCTCACTAATAAAGGCAATCGGAACAAAAATATAGTGGTTCGGGTGTTCACTCTCATCTCGCAGATATTCTAAGACATCCGGCTTAATCCAAGGAATACCTATATCACTCTCACTCTGCCAAGTATTGGTGTACTGATCCTCTTCAAGCCCTAAAATCTCTGCAATCATGCGACTATTGTCATAAATCTGGTCGATATAAGGGTCACCAAAATCTAGTGCCAAAACTGGAACACTGTGGGCTGAAAAAATCACCTTATAACTGTCGTCTCCAATCTGATCTAAAATCTTTTGGATTTCATCAGCCCAATAGTGGAGTAGGTCAGGTTCGCGGTACCAGTCCTTGATAATTTGGAACTTTATCTGACCACTTTCTAAAAATTTTTCATAACCCATGACAGAATAGTAGGAATAATGGGGCTCTAGAATCAAACACAAACACTCTTTAATTCCATCTAACTCCATTTCTTTGATCACATCTGTGATGAAAGGGCGGGAAAATTTGTTGGCAAAGTAAACCGACGCTTGATTTCCAAGAGCAGTAGCAACCAAGTCCACTTCTTCCTTTGTTATCCTTTGGAGCGGCGTACCACCGATTCGGACATAATTGTCATATAAAGTCTGAATTTCATGCGATTCAGGACGTACCCCACGGCGTATATTTGTGAAAAATTCCGCTACTCCTTCATAGGTAATCTCTTCTGGCGAACCAAAAGTCATCATCAACACAGCTCTTTTACTCATAACTACTCCTTACTATATACTTTTCACTATTTTACCATGAAAAGGCTTACTTTAGTGAGCTTAGTATCAAAAAAACTCCTAGAGATAAACTCTAAGAGTGTAAATAACTATTCTTAATGGTGATGAATATGTCCATGACTTTGATTCACTTCCAACTCTTCGATATTGCGCTTATGGGCTCGGTGGGTTGCCAGGTCTTCATCGACCTCAATAGTAACATTTTGAAAGCCACAATCTTTGAGCAAGGTACGAATAGACTCTTTACAGACCTCCATGTGGTTGACATGCTCTAGACAAACATGGACAATGGCGTTCTTTTCCAAACCATCCATGGTCCAAAGATTGAGCTGATTGATACTAGCCACATGCTCCAACTGCTCCAAATCACTCTTGACTTGCTGGATATCCACTCCTTCTGGTACGGCATCGAGGAAAATCCTGAGCGTGCTCCAAAAACGTGGAATGGCTTTTGACAGAATAAAGATGGAAATAGCAAGAGATAAGAGCGGATCTAGGATATACCAGTCGGTAAATCGGAGAACAATGGCCATTAGGATGACAGCCACCCAGCCCAGAGTATCTTCCAGAAAATGCAGGCTAAGAATGGATTCGTTCTTGGTTTGCCCCTTGCGAATGACGAGACTCGCTAGGACATTAATGCTGACGGCTATGATTCCAAGCCAGAGAATGCCCTCATCGTTGACAGGTTGTGGATGAAAGAGTTTCGTTATATTTTCTAAAATAACCAGAACGGACCCTGTCATGAGAATCACAGCTGTTACCATGGCCCCTAAAAGGCTAAAGCGCTTGTAGCCCAAGGTATAGTGGCTGTCTTCTTCACGATTGGAAATACTCTCCAAAAAGGCGGAGATGCCGATAGCGATCGCATCCCCCAAGTCGTGGACCGAATCCGCAAGGACAGCGCTGGATCCAAAAATCCCCCCTGCAATAAACTCAACAATGGCATAACTCAAATTCAAGAAAAAAGCTATCCAGACCGCATGTTTTGTACTCATTTTTCCACCTTCCTTTGGTATAATAGTAGTAGAATGATCCCTTTCACTAGTATTATCTCTAACTCTAAAAGGAAAGGATAGAAGCAAACTGTTTAGGCTATCCGTTACTGAACAGTTTGTTCAAAGTGTCCATATGACAGCACCGGATCGTCGCATCACCAAAACTCGAAAAGCTATCTATCAAGCTTTTTTACAATTACTCAACCAAAAAGACTACGAGGCCATCACGGTTCAAGAAATCATTGACTTAGCCGATGTGGGGCGATCAACCTTTTATAGCCATTACGAAAGTAAGGAATTATTGCTAGATGAACTCTGTCAAAAGCTCTTTCACCATCTCTTTGAGCGTGCTGAACACCTCTCACCACAAGACTATCTGGCCCATATCTTTCAGCATTTCAAGAAAAATCAAGACCATGTGACCAGTCTCTTGCTCTCTAAAAACGATTATTTTATCCGGCAACTGCGAAAAGAGCTGGAACATGACGTCTACCCGATGGTGGCTGATGAACTGATCAAGGCCCATCCAACCATCCCTCACTCTTACCTCAAACACCTGGTCGTCAGTAACTTCATCGAAACCCTCAGCTGGTGGTTGAAGAAAGGTAAGACTTACACCGAACAAGAAGTCATCCAGTTTTATTTGGAGATTTAAAAGTGGGTTCTAACTAAGAACCGACTTCATATCATTCATCATAGAAAGGAAACCCTATGTTCTTCCCCATTCTTATCGGCTTTTTTACAGTCTTCTTTGCCCTTGCTTTTGCTCTTCTTCACTTATTGGCCTCCCTTTCAGAATTTAAAAAAGGAAATCACACTTTAGGAAATACATTTCTCCTCATCGGAAGTAGTCTTGCGACCTTATCTCTCACCCTCTACTTCTTTTTACCGATTGTCTCTCTAGTCCTTTGGCTGATCGGCTGTGGTTTGATTTGCTACGGGGCCTATTGGAATGGGAAACACAAAGGAAACTTCCACCCAGCCCACCACCTGATTCGGATGGGCATCGCTCTGGTGATTACCATCTTGTTAGCCTTGTTATAAGAAAAGCTCAAGTTTTCAAAAAAACTTGAGCTTTTGTATTTTCTATTTGTTAGCCATCAACAGCATGAGAATGGGGATCACCACCATGGTTGCAAGGGTCGTCTCTGTCACCATGACTGCTGCATAGTCACTATCAGCACCGTAGAGTCTGGCAACAACTGGCGCATTGGTCATCACAGGCATGGCGGACTGGATGATAAAGACTTGCTTCATCAGGCTTGGAAGAGGCACCCAGTAAACGATGGTCGCCATCAAGAGAGGGGCAACCAGGAAGCGACCTAGTAGAATCAATAGCTGATCTTTTCCCAGCACCAACTGCTTCACGCCTACATGAGACACCGACAAACCGATGAATATCATGGATAAGGGGGTCGTTAAATTGCCCAGATACTGCAAATCACTGGCTAGAAAAGCTGGCAACTTGATCTGCAGCATCACCAAGACTAGTCCCAAGAGAAAGCCCATGAGGGGCGGAGAAAAGACTTTTTTCAGACTCGTTTTGAGATCAAACTGCGCTTCTCCCTCACCATCTCGCTGGATCAGATAGGTTCCCAAGGTCCAGAAAAAGGTCGTATTACACATGTAATAGATCAAAACATAGGGAATGCTGGCATCCCCAAAGAGGGCTTGGTTAATGGGAAGCCCCACGAAGATGGTATTGGAGTTAAAAAACATGGAAATAAAGAGGCCACGACGATCCTGTCTCACCGCAAAGATCCTTGCTACTCCTGTCGCGATGCCAAGCAAAAGAACCATAGACAGGGCAGGAAACCGCAATGCTGGCAACATTTTAAGCAGATCTGCTGCTGTGAAGCGTTGCGTGATGGTGTAGAGCATATAGCAGGGCAAGGCAACTTGAGTGACCAATTTAGCGAGTAGGCCACGTGACTTGTCATCAAACCAACCTTTTTCACCAATGACAAAGCCCACTAAAATCATGCCCAGGATGACGAGAATCCCTGATATGCTCCTCAAAAAGATGTCCATGTTCTCCCCTTTTCTTTTTTAAATTTGAACTAGAAAATCACATTTTTTACAAATCTCAAAAACTACTCTAGTATATCATAAAAAGAGGTGGGGCAATATGCCCAACCTCATGTATTTTATTAATTGCCACTAATATCCCTTCTTAGCTGCCTTGCTCCATTTGTACCAACCAACTAGACTGTTGATTAAGTAAATGAAGTATTTCCCTTGAATTTGAAGGCTCTCTCCCCACCAAAGGTAGATAGAGAAAACATTGGTCGCCGCCCAGAAAATCCATTGTTCACGGTAAACAGCTGTCATCAAGAGTTGGCCAACCCCATTTGTTGCATCCGTGATGGAATCCCGATACGGACGATTGGCCCCAATTGACTGATAAATAAGCCCGAAAACTAACCACCAAAGCACGCTAATAGATAGATACTTGGTCCATCCGACCTTATCTAATTTACGGGCAACAAATTCTTGTTGTTCTTTTTTGAATTGAGCTTGATAAATCCATACCAGAAGGCCAATCGGCTGCATGATGGTGAAATAGAGAGTTGTCAAAACCTCACCGTAGAAGCCTTTTTGAAGGGCAAGCACAAGATAAATGACGGAATTGATCAAACCAAAGAGATAGTTACTGGCACGACCTTCAGCTTCTCAAAGAGCAGAAAAAAGGTTAGTAAGGCTTGAGAGATGAATCATTCTATCAAGAAGATAAAGCACGTAAAGCAGAAACCGAAGATAAGCTAGCTATTGAAGCAATGAAAAGCAAGTACACCACGCTATTGCTAGAAAATATGTTGCTAAGTCCGTTTGAAATGCAAGATACAAAAATCATGGCAGGATTTCAAGTCCATGTTTACCCCCTCTATGACGAACTGAAAGAATTAAGAGGGCTAAATGGTGTCAAAGACCACTTGTCTTATGTTGCCAGCAGACGTGAAGAATATTCTAAGCATAATATCGCACGCTACCTCAAAAAGCCATTGAACAATATCTACCAACGGTTAAAAAGGCAGGACTTAAACCATGAGTGAAGACTTAAAAAAACGATCAAAAGAGCTGGCGGATGAGTTGAGTGTTACAAAACAAAAATATTCAATATCACTACCAAAAGGTTACCAAAAAGAATTACAGCTTAAAAAGTTCCAATGAGTCTAATCTAATAAATTCTAAAGCAGAAAAAAATAATTTTAGGTAAAGTAGAAAGTAGTAGCAAATCAAATACAAAAAGACCAACAAATAGAAAAAAACTAACTAATTTGTTAGACCAGCAACAACGATTAGCCTTGCAAGATAAAAAGTTGCTAGAAGAATACAAGGCGGAAAATGATAACTTAAAAGCCCTCACAGGAAACAGAATTCAAACACTTAGACAATCAATATAAAGATGAAGTGAACGCTCTTAAAGAGAAGTTGGAAAATTTGCAGGAACAAATCAAAGATCAAAAAAGGATAGAAGAACAAGAAAAACCAATAAAATGGTGGGGACTATGGCGAAAATAGATGATTCAGTTAAAAAGAAAGTTCCAGAATTGCGATTTAAAGGATTCACGGATGAATGGGAACAGCGTAAGTTGGGAGACGAAGTTCGAATAGTGATGGGACAGTCTCCTAATTCAGAAAATTATACTGATGATCCTAATGGGCGCTAAAAATGCGAAGACCTATGAAGACCTATTTTGTATTAGTCAAACAAAAGATCCAAAAGAAATGGTATATGATTATGACCATGAAACAAAGTAAAACCAAACCGAGTGATCTGAGGAAGCACCCGATGATCATGAAACGTTATTAAACACAAAAGTCACCCATGTGAGTTCTTGCCAGAAGCTGAAGTTAATCCTTCAACCTGGAAAACCCGCAGAGGTGACTTTTTCTATACATCTCGATTTTTCTGGTAATAATCATTAACCGATAAATATGTCTGTGAATCACCCAGCGACTCCGCTATGTCCATAATCCGCGGTGGTAGTAATCCCACTCGCTGGACAAGTTCGTGATCGCTGAACAATTCCCGTGGACTGCCGGCGAAGCCAAACTTCCCGTGTTCCATAACATACACCGACTCAAACTCGGCGGCGACCCAATCCATGTCATGGGTGATGGTCACAACTTGGTGGCCCGAATCAGCCAACTGATGGAAAATTGCGGTCAACTTGCGCCGGCTTTCCCAATCAAGCGACATCATCGGCTCATCAAATAAATAAATCGCCGGATCCACTGCCAAAACTGTGGCAACGCTTTAACAGCTTGCGTTCCGACAATGACAGGTCATATGGACTTTCAGCTGTTTTATCATCCAAGCCAACTCTTTTTTTAGAGCCGCTAAAGCCCGCCTCGTAATCGTGTCGCGGTCATCCATGACCTGCGCGACACTCCACTCCACCTCTCGTTGAACGGTCGGGTTGAAAAGCTGATCGTCAGGATTCTGAAAAGTAATCCCAACCTTCAGTAACTTTTCGACTGGTTTAAGATCATTAAAATTTTCTCCATCGATCTTAATCACACCGGTTTGTGGTGTCAGCAAGCCCGTCAACAATTTGAAGAGCGTTGATTTGCCGGCACCATTTTGGCCGACAATCGCCACCATCGGATCGGCGAAGTGTTTGTCTTCAACATCCAAGCTAAAGGACCGTTCCGGATAAGTGAACGTCAGGTGGTTCAGTTCAATTGTGGACATAAAAAACCTCCTTCAGTTCAGCGTCATTCACCGGATACCGGCCATCAGCCAAGTGCCAATCCATTTTTTGAGCAAGTTGCTGGATTGTCGGGGCTGGAATCTGCCAGTCAGCTGCCAAATGATTAAACACCTCACCCGGCCTGCCCTGGGCTACCATTTGACCCTCGTGCAGCACCCACACAACGTCGGCGACTTCGCACAAATCGTCAATTTCACTGGTGACAATGAAGACAGTCGTCTCTTTGACTTGGGCCAGCCATTGGAAAAAAATTGCCGGCGGCCAAGGGGATCCATCTGACTGGTCGGATCATCCATAATCAAAAACAGCCGGGTTAGCCACAATCGCCGTGGCAATTGCCAACCGCTGGCTCTGACCACCGGAAAGGCTCTCGGGACGCAAATTCAGCTGTTCAATCAGCCCCATTTGCGTGGCAACTTCTTCAACCCGTTTTTTTGAATCAGTCCTTCAGCCATTCCCTGATTAATCAAGTCAAAGGCGATTTCATCGGCAACCGTGTCTGCCAACCCGCTTAGTTGGCCAGCTGGATTTTGCAGTACAACTCCATTCATGGCATTATAAACGGGCCAATTGTCGGACACTCGCTGGCCAAACATGTGCCAGTCGCCCTCAATCTCAGCAGACACCATTTTGGGAATGACCCCTGCCAGCACACGGCACAAAGTCGATTTGCCGGGAGTGGCTATTCCCGATAATCCCAACCACCTGGCCAGTATGAACCTCCGCGTTAATCTGACGCAGTTGTGGTTGCTCAGTACCCGGATAACGGGTGGTCAAATTTTCAATTACAATCCGTTTATCTTCGTCCATATCTTCCACCCAATCAATAAAATTGCCAATCCAGTCAGACCAATGTGCAGCGTCCGCGACAGGCGATACACGCGCTGGGAGGTTCTGACAGTCCGGTTGGGATTATCAAAACCTCTCAGTTGGAGAGAAATCGACCGCGCCATCGATTGATCCAAGGTCTTAATCACCAATGGAATTAGAACCGGCAGGACTGACTTTAATTTCTGAATCAACGTTTTTTGCGGATTGGTTCCGCGAACTTTTTGTGCCTGCTGGATTTTCCGCATATTGCGCATCATTTCCGGCAAAATATAACAGACCGACATCAGAACGTAGACGGTTTTATAAGACAATCCGGACAGTTCCAAATAGGCCGCGTTTTCTGAAATACTCGTGGTCACCATAAAAAAGCCACTGATCAAAATAATCACCAATACTCGACAACCCAGAGTGGTGGCGTAAATCAGGCCTTCTTTGTAGAACGACACCCCAAGCACAGAAAAACAGCACAGTTTGATTCCGACTGTAAAATAACCCTTGGATGATCAGCATGGTGCAAAATCAGAAACAGGCTGAATCCCAGCGCCTTAAAGATGGTAGAACTCAATTTGGAAAATAACAATAGCAGTGTTGCGACAAGAATTAATCCGGCCTGAAACAATAAATTCATACTGGCAAAGCTCAACAACGTCATGTCCAAGATGAACAAGAGCTTAGTAATCGGATCGATCACCTGGTACCACTTGAGCTTGACCCGTGGCGCTCCAGAAATCAATGTTTGATCAGTCATCATTTATCACCGCTAAAGAAGTGCACCATCCGCTTCGGCAGCTGACGATAGATGAAGAATGCCAGGTAGGCCACGCAGACTTTATCCAAAATATCCAAGACAAACTCATCGGTAAATGAGGCCAGCCACACTGGTGCATGATTGGCGACCATTACCGCAAACAATGAGTCACCCCAAGCGATACCGGTCTGACCACCCCAAAAGATGACGTTGAGTGGCGTTGAAATGACAGCTGAAACGATGGCAATAATAATAGCAGAAACAAATACTCGTCGCACTGACGAGAACCACCCATTGGCGTGCAAAACTCCGACAGTAATCCCAATTCCGATGCTGGTAATCGCATACACGGTTGAAATTGGCGATAAGGTCAGCCCATAGATCACGTTGTTGATGAAACCACTGATGGCACCGGCAACCGGCCCAGCCAACATGCTGGCAAGAAAGGTTCCCAAAGACCCCAGCCAAACGGGCAACTTTAACCCCTCCGCCAAGGCTTTGGCAACATAGTTAATCCCCACGGCAGCGGGAATCAAAGTCATGGTGGCAGCACTTAACTTAAATTTCCACATACTGGTACGATGAATCGGTTCTGTTTTCATAATCTTCTCCTTTTTGTTTTTTTAAAGAGCCGTGTCTGTTTAGACTTTCGGACGCAACGCTCTATAGATTTTTTTGATTTGAACTGTCTTTCCTTTCACAGATCCCTTAGTCGACATCAGGGACTCTCTTGAAAATGATTGTTCAACAGTTCACAACTAATCATACGCCGATTTCATCAGAAGTCAAGAATTTTCTGAAGTTTTCTTGAAAACGTTCGGGAATTGAAAAAAGCTACACAAAGCTAGAGGAAATTGCCCTTACTAAGTCATAAAAAAGACTTCATCTTAGCCTAGATTGGTGAAGTTTTTTGATTTTTTTCTTCTTATCTCGTACCCACAGCATAGCTAGTCCAAAAAGGTGACTACCAAACAAGGCAGTCACAAAAATCAGCTAACCCCTATCTGGATAAGTAAGGGGGAGGCTGCTAAAGCCATAGCGAGCCCACTCGATAAAGATCGGATGCGAAAAGTAAAGGGCTATACTCATTTGCTTTAAATACTGTAAATCATAGCTTTTCAAAAAGGACGATCGCAGGCAGGCATTGACCAAATAAACGGTCACAAAAGGAAGAAGAAAGAAAAAGTTCTTATCAATTCCTTCGTGTTGAAAAATGATGATTCCTTCTAGGCAGAGCAAACCAAAGGCAAGAGCTAGCTTTTGCCAACGGTGAATGCTAAAAGTTTGTGCATGAAAATGATCATACAGATAGTAACCCATATAGATAAAAATGGGCGTGTAAAAGAGACCATTTCGCGCTGTAAAAAATAAATTGCTGTAGAGCTGGTAACCCTTGAGAAGACTTGTAGTGTCCAGATAAGCCGAATAGGTCTCGATCAAGCCCCAGCAATAAAGAAGAAAGGTGATCACCCCCGTCCAAACCATGCCTAGGCGTTTGACTAATTGATTGACCAAAAACAGGCCCAGCAAAAAGGCTGGGATATACCAGAGTTGGTAGCACATGCCCAGATAGATCAGTGCAATGAGAACACCTGCTGGAAAGAGATAAACAGGAAGATGGAGACTAGAGAAAAAGAGCCAAGCATAAGGAAGGTAAACAAAACTCCAAAACAAATAGGTTTTTACGATTTTGACCAGATAGGTCTTCATTTTCTGAGAATTCCCTAGGGATTGCTTGAGGAAAAAGCTGGCACAGACGATAAAAAATGGCACCGCTAGCCGGCCAAGCATACTCTTGAGACCAAAATGCAGTGGCTCATAGGAGGTCAAGCGACCACTATGCACCAAAATCACTGCAATCGCAAAGAGGTATTGAAAAAAGCTGATACTAGAGGTGTTATAGAGGGGATTCTTTTGCATAGGCCTACTCCTTGCCCAAAGCAGTTTCTATGGTTATTTTAGCATGAAAGGGAAGGCCAAGCAAGGAATCTTACATCCTTATCTACCTTTTTTCCTCTATTTTTGATATACTCAAAGCATGCATAAACAAACGATTATTGATTTTAAAGAACTTGGATTGCGATACCTTTTCACCAAGCCCATAAAGGAATTAAAAACTAAAAACCTCGACCAGGTAGAGGCTCTTCTTAGAGAAGTAGAAGCCTACCAAGAGAAAGGCTTTTATGCTGTTGGCTATGTCAGCTATGAGGCTGCTCCTGCTTTTGAGAAGAAATTTGCTGTCCATCCAGCACCTCTTATGGGAGAGTATCTCCTCTATTTTACTATCCACGAGGAGGTCGAAACCCTTCCTTTTCCAGAGGACTATAAAGCTGTGGATCTTCCAGCCAATTGGAAGGAAGAGGTAGAGGCGCCTGCTTATCAAGAAGCTATCGAGACCATCCATCACCATATCCGCCAAGGAGATACCTACCAGGTCAACTACACCGTCCAGCTTTCTCAAGAGCTAAAGTCTGACCCTTTGGCCATCTACAACCGCTTAGTGGTTGAGCAAAAGGCCCATTACAATGCCTTCATCCAGCACGATGATGTCTCCATTCTCTCTATCAGCCCTGAGCTCTTTTTTGAGCAAGATGACCGGCTACTGACCACGCGCCCTATGAAGGGAACAACACACCGTGGTCTCACTAACCAATCAGATCTTCAAGAGGCTGCTTGGCTAGAAGCCGATCCCAAAAATCGAGCAGAAAACATGATGATCGTCGACCTCCTCCGCAATGACATGAACCGGATTTCGGAGATTGGAAGTGAGCATGTGACCCATCTCTGCCAAGTCGAGCAATACTCCACTGTTTGGCAGATGACCTCGACCATTGAAAGTCGCTTGCGAGCTGAGGTCGACCTGGTCCAAACCTTCCGAGCTCTCTTTCCTTGTGGCTCGATTACAGGAGCACCGAAGATCTCCACTATGGAAATCATCCAAAAGACAGAGAAGGCTCCTCGAGGTGTCTACTGTGGAACGATCGGTATCCTTCTTCCAAAAGGGAAACGGATTTTTAACGTAGCCATCCGGACCCTTCAAATGCAGGGGGATCAAGCCATCTATGGCGTAGGAGGAGGTATCACTTGGGACAGTCAATGGGAAAGTGAATACCAGGAAACCAAGCAAAAATCGGCTGTCCTTTACCGGCAAGAGCCTCGCTTTGAGCTCCTGACGACCGGCCGCATCCACCAAGGAGAGTTGTCTTTCTTAGACCAACATGTAACACGCTTGAGAGAAGCTAGTCGCTACTTTGCCTATCCTTATGATGAGCAAAAACTCCTGAAAAAACTTCAAGAAGAGCTTACTCATTTGGAGTCCAACCTTGACTATCGTTGTCGGATTGCCTTGCAAAAAAACGGAACCTTCCACCTAGTGATCACGGAACTGACAGACTTGCCAGCTAGCTATCTACAGGCCCAACTGACCGAGCAGAAGCTTGATTTAGCGACGCCATTTACTTATTTCAAAACGAGTCAGAGAGACCATCTCAGCCAGTCAGATCACGAGCAAATTTTCCATCTGCCAGACGGAACCTTGCTGGAGACAACGATTGGCAATCTGGTGCTGGAGATAGAGGGACAACTCTATACCCCACCAGCTCACCTCCCCTTACTCGATGGCATTTATCGGCGCCATCTTCTTGAGACCCAGCAGGTGGAAGAAAAACTCTTAACTCTGAACGATTTAACAGACGCTGATCGTATTTATGCCTGCAATGCTCTTCGTGGTCTCTACGAACTCAATTTTCAAAGAAAGGATTCCTGATGAAACTTATTTTTTTACATGGACTAGGGCAGGATGTCCTCTCTTGGCAAGGAGTCCAATTTGCACTTTCACCCTTGCACTCCAAAACTTTTGATATTTTCTCCCATCCAAAAGAAAGCTATCAGGAAGTCAAAGAAAGGTTGATGGAGCGCCTCCAGCAAGAAAGCGAACCCTTTATTCTGGTAGGACTCTCACTAGGTGGCGTGCTCGCTCTTGATCTCTCTAGACAAGACTTCCCGCAACTCAAGGGCTTGGTCCTTGCAGGAACTCAATACAAACTCAACACCAACCCCCTCTATCGGCTCCAGATCCTTCTCTTTCGTCTACTTCCCAAGCATGTCTTTGAAAAACAAGATGCCAATAAACAACAGATGCTTCAAATCTTGACCGAATTAAAAGGGCTCAATTTAACCGATACCGCTAAAGCTTGCCCCCTCCCTAGCTTGGTTGTTTGTGGTAGCAGAGATTGGGCCAATCAATCTTCTTCTAAAAAATTGGCCCAAGCTCCTGCCAAAAGGCCGCTATCAAGAAATCGCAGACGGAGGTCATCTACTCAATACCGAGAAACCCTATGAACTGGCCCAAGCCATCAAGGAGTTTGTTGCTGAATTTTAAAATGAAGAGGCTAACTTAAAAAACAGTTCCTCTTAATATATATAAAGTCATTTTTAAAAACTTTCCTTAGGTGAGTACGGACGTCATGGAACTTCAAAGAAGTTCCATGACTAAATCAAGATACAAAGGGCGTCTGCGGATAAAAGTCAAAATAGGAAGTTTAACGAAGAATCCTTAGATTCTAGGAAAACTTATCTTTTTGACACAATCCGCAACCCGTGTTCAATTCGTTTTGGACCCCTTCGCTTTTTTTAATTTCAAAGCTCAGGCTAAAACAGTTTCCCAAACTGTTTTACTCCCAAAAACTCCCGAGTGCTAGAAACATGATCGTTTCTAGCACTTTTCTCACAACGGAAAGTTTTAATATATTTTTGGATTGAATTTCAACATTAGAAATTCTTTTTTTATTTCTTTGTAGAGTCACCTATTCAACATTTTTTTATTTTATAAAAGTCTTTACCGCAATTTTTTTAGAAATATTTGAGAATTGCTTGATAGTTATTTGAAAAAGCAAGCTGTATACTAAGAGTGTAAAGAAAACAACTAGTCATTTGGACGAAGGAGAAAACCATGGAAAAAGTATTAGAAATTTCCCATTTGAGTAAAAAATTCGGTCATCAATACGCCTTAAATGATGTGAATCTCACCATTCGCAAAGGTGATATTTACGGCCTAATCGGTAAAAAAATGGCGCAGGAAAAAAACCACCCTTATCAAGGTGATCACCCAGCTGATTCAAGAAACCAACGGAAGCGTCTCTCTCTTTGCTTCTACAAATCGCTCCCAATGGACCCAAGCCCTGAAACGGGTCGGATCCGTCATTGAAAGTCCCGTGGCTCACAAGCATATGACCGCTTATCAAAACCTGGTCTACTATTGCAAGGCTCGCCATATCCCCAACCCCGACCAGGTCATCAAAGAAACCTTGAACTATGTCGGCCTGAATAATACGGGTAAGAAGAAATTCCGTGATTTTTCACTTGGGATGAAACAACGGTTGGGAATTGCGATTGCGCTCATTGCCAAACCCGACTTCCTCATTTTGGACGAACCCATCAATGGCCTTGATCCAGTCGGAATCAAGGAATTCCGTCAGATGATCAAGCGCCTCAATGATGAACTCGGCATGACCATCCTCATTTCCAGTCACATCCTCTCCGAACTCTATCTGGTTGCCAATCGCTTTGGCATTGTCGACCAAGGACGCCTGATCAAAGAAATTAGCAAGGCTGAATTCGAAGAACAAGGAGAAGACTACATCATCCTCAAGACCAGTCAGCTAGCCCTTGCGAGTCAACTGATCCAGGATCAACTCCATCACCGCATCAAGGTCATCGATAAGGATGGAGAAATCCATATCTTCGGACAGACTCACGATATTAAAGTCATTGTCAAAGCCCTCGTTCAAGCGGATATTGACGTGGACGAAATCTACTATGCCCGCCAAGATCTGGAAAAATTCTTTACGGACTTGGTAGACTAGTCAAACCACCGTCTCGTATTACTTATCCCACATATTTCATTTAGGAGATTTATCATGTTGCATACCATTCAAGCAGATTTTTACAGACTTTTTCGCTCCAAAGGTTTTTGGATTACAGAAGCCATTCTCGTTCTTAACATCCTGTCTGGAGTCATCTTTGGAGCTACCGGCCACGTCGGCGTCAATACGGAATCCAAATTACCCCAAGCGACCGAAGTTTGGACAGGCTTTAAAGCCTTGACCAACTACTCTTCCAGCATCAGTGTGACCATCCTCTTTACCATTATTGTCATCACCTTGGTCCTGGGGACAGACTTAACGCAAAACTTATATAAAAACAGCCTAGCCTATGGTGTCTCTCGCACCAGCTACTACTTTGCCAAAAGTGCTGTTGTCCTGACCATTGCTCTCTTCCAATTTCTCGTTTCTTATGGTCTCGTCTTCTTGATCGCGACCTTCTACAATGGACTTGGCACCATGCCAGATCACTTCTTGGCTCATTTTGGACTGACCCTGTTGATTCAGTTCCTCTGCACCTTGGCTTGGGTCAGCATCATTTCCTTCCTTCTTTACGCTAGCCAATCCATCACCTTGGCCTTCGTTGGCTACTTCATTGGGAATATCCTCTTAAGCCTTCCTGCGCTCTTCTTTAAAGATATTGACATTCTCCACTATCTAAACTTGGAATTCCAATATTCCTTGGTACAGAGCACCACAGCAACAACCAACACCCTCTCGATCGCCCTTGGATTCATCCTTGTTTTCGGCATCCTAGGACTCGCTACTTTTAAACACAAAGATTTATAACAAAAAGGCTTGAGCAATGCTCAAGCCTTTTTTCTTAGTGTAATGGTCAAAATAAACCAGTCTGCCTCCGTTGCCAGTTGCAAGTCGCCGCCTAAGATCTCTACAAAATTTTGAATGATGTAAAGGCCTAAGCCAGAAGACTCTTCTGTGTCCGATAGATTTTCTGAGTAGAAGCGACTAGCCAATTGATCTAAGTGTTGGATCGGTTGTTGCACAATATTGCGTAGCTCGACCCGAATCGTGTCCGCGTCCGAGGTCAAGATCAAACGTGCCTGCTCCTTTCCATGCTTTAGGACATTGCTGAGCATATTTTGCAAGAGGCGCTCCCAGAGCTCGGGATCCGTAGCATAATGAAGATGCTCTTCTAGCTCTACCTCTAAGGCAATCCCCGCCTCAGACAAACTATCATAATACTGGAATAACTGCTGGGTTAGTACTTGGCTGAGATTAACGTCTGAAATCCGAGGCTGAATGGCTCCCTCCATCAAGCGTCTGTATTCCAAGAGAGATTCCAGGCGTTTTGAGACGACTTGAAGATTGAAAGCAATTTTCTTCAGCTTTTCCTCTTCCTGCGTCCCACCCTTGATGATTTGTTGGGTATAGCCCGACGCAATGGTCAAAGGCGTCCGAATATCGTGAGCAATATTACTGATAGCCATATCCAAGGTCTTTTTCTCTTGAAAGGCAATCCGATTGGTCCGCTCGATCTGATCAAAGAGATCACTGACCTGCTTGGTCAAGGCGACCAATTCTTTTTTTGAGACCTGGGAGGTCAGTCGTACCCCACTCCCACTTTGAAGCTTCTTTTGAATCTGCTCCCGCAAATCCTTTAAGGCAGAAAGCAAGCGAGCATAGCCCAAACCCAAGAAAAGGACAAGGACGACAAGAATTAGAACTAAAACCCACATTACTTGTCTCCTTTCAAGCGAACACCCAAGCCCCAGACCGTTTCAATATAGTCCTCATATGGATCGAGCTGGGCAATTTTCTTTCGGAGATTGCTCAATTGGGCATTGAGCGTATTGTCTCCAGGCAGATAGACTTCTTCCCAGACCGCCTCATACAATTCTTCCTTGGTGAAAATCTTCTTTGGATGAGCCAGCAAGGTCTCAAAAATTTGAAATTCTTTTTTGCCCAAACGAAGCGTCTGTTCTTCAGACTCCAGTTCAAAGGTTTCTGGATTTAAGACCAAATTCTTAAAGGAAAGCTTTTGCGACGCTTGAGCTTCCTGTGCCGGAGAGACGTGATTTCTCAGCTGCACCGTCACCCGAGCGGCCACTTCGTCCAGATTAAAGGGTTTGACAATATAATCATTGGCACCTGCAAGGAGATACTGGCTAATGAGGTGTTTGTCTCCAAGAGCCGTCATCATGATAACCGGTGTCTGACTGTGCAAACGGATCTCCTCAAGGACCTGGTCCCCATTTTTCCCTGGAAGCATGATATCCAGAAGGACCAAATCAACAGCTTCTTGCTGGAAGAGCCGCAGCCCTTCTGTACCTGAAAAAGCCTGAAGGACCTCATGGTCTTCACTTAAGAGACTGTATAAAATTTCTTGGATATCATTATTATCTTCGATTAATAAAATCCGTGCCACTTGCCTCGCTCCTTTTTTCTTTTCTTGCGAAATCAGTTCTATTCCCCTAGCCTATCAAATAAAGGGACCTTCGTCAATCAAAAATGCAAAGAAAACACTCGACCAAGTGAAGGATCCCTCTTGATCGAGTGCTCATTTAATTGACAGAAGCCCCATTTGTCGCAATGACTTCTTTGTACCAATAGAAGGATTTCTTACGTGAGCGGGCCAAGCTTCCCTTGCCTTCGTTGTCCCGGTCGACATAGATAAAACCGTAGCGCTTCTTCATTTCTCCTGTCCCGGCAGAGACCAGGTCAATACAGCCCCAAGTCGTATAACCCAGAGGACAACGCCATCTTCGTTGATGGCCTCCCGCATGGCCTTGACATGGGCTGCGAGGTAGTCAATCCGGTAATCATCAGCTACATAGCCATCTTCATCTGGATTATCCACTGCACCAAGACCATTTTCCACGATAAACATCGGCTTTTGATAACGATCCCAGATGGTATTGAGGGTAATGCGGAGACCAAGAGGGTCAATCTGCCACCCCCATTCCGAACTTTCTAGGTAGGGGTTCTTCAGAGAGGCAAAGATATTGCCCGCTGTTTTCTCCCTTTCAGCTGGATCACCTGAAGCGACCCGACTAGCATAGTAGGAGAAGGAAATAAAGTCCACCGTATGCTCTTTCAATAATTGAAGGTCCTGCTCGGTCATCTCGACCGTGATTCCCTGACGCTCCCACTCTTTCTTAGCATAGTTAGGGTATTCCCCACGCGCCTGCACATCAATAAAGAAATAGTTCTTGCGGTCTTCCTCTAGACCAGCCCAGACATCTCGTGGAGCACAGGTATGCGGATAATTTTGCCCTGCTGCCAGCATACAGCCGACCTTATTGTTAGGATCAATCTCATGGGCTAGCTTGGTAGCAATGGCTGAAGCGACCAACTCATGGTGAGCCGCCTGGTATTTGACCTGCTCCACATTCTCCCCTTCTTCAAAGCAGAGACCCGCTCCCATAAATGGCGCATGAAGGATCATATTGATTTCATTGAAGGTCAGCCAGTAGTTGACCAAGCCCTTGTAGCGAGTGAAGAGGGTCCGGCAAAGACGTTCATAACATTCCAACATCTTGCGACTGCGCCAACCTCCATACTCAGTAATCAAATGCATGGGACAATCAAAGTGGGTAATGGTCACCAAAGGTTCAATGCCGTACTTGTGGCACTCCTTAAAGAGATCTTCATAGAACTGTAGACCCGCTTCATTTGGCTCCAATTCATCCCCTTGTGGGAAGATACGAGACCAGGCAATGGACAAGCGATAGGTTTTAAAGCCCATTTCCCCAAAGAGGGCAATGTCTTCCTTGTAGCGATGGTACATATCAATGCCATCTTTAGCCGGGTAAAAATAGCCCTCTTCAAAGTCGAACATCTTTTTCTGACCCGTAATAATCGCGTGACGATCAGGCCCAATCGGTACCACATCCACATTGGCCAAGCCACGGCCATCTTCATTATAAGCTCCCTCACACTGGTTAGCAGCCGTCGCCCCACCCCAAAGGAAACCATCTGGAAATTGAAGTTTGTCGGTCATCTCTCTACCTCACTTGATTTGATAGTTCTATTATACCCTTCTCTAACCCAAAAGTCTTACAGCATCCTATGAAAAACTGATACTATTCTAAGATTATTTCTGTTCGCATACAACACAAAAAGACCGGAAGACTCCGATCTTTCCTTTGTTATTCATAACGATTAGTGATTATAAAACTACTTCCAAGAAAAGGCAGAACAAAGATAACTTTGAGTTATATAAAGCATCGTTTAGCATCTGTGTCCAAAAGAGCTCCTCCTGTAAGAAGTAAACCCAGCCTTATCTACATTAGCAAATTATTCTTTTCTATTTCCCAAGCTATGCTAACCATTAAAACAACTCTTTATAAAAGGCAATTGTTTCTTCCAAGGTTGGCATAAATGGATTTCCTGGAGCACAAGCATCAATAAGGGCATTTTTAGAAAGGTATTCAAAGTCAAACTCTTCTTCTTTGATATCTAATTCTGTCAATTTTTTAGGAATTCCAACAGTCTCAGATAATTTCTCAATTTCAGAGATGGCGTATTCCGCACACTCGGTATCTGTTTCCCTTCTGTGTGAAGTCCTAGAGCCTTGGCTACATTACGAAAGGCTACTGGCACTCGCTTAGCATTCTCACGCTCAACTACAGGAAGCAACATGGCACAGCAAACGCCATGTGGTAGGTGGTAAACCGCACCTAATTGGTGAGCCATGGAGTGCACATACCCCAACCCTGCATTGTTAAAAGCCATTCCTCCAAGGAAAATGGCGTTCACCATAGCCTCACGTGCTTCAATATCCTGCCCATTTGCCACGGCACGTGGTAAATACTCTTTGATCAATTCAATCGCTCCAATAGACAGTTTTTTGGTAACATCATAGGCACCTGGTGTAACCAAAGCTTCAATGGCATGAGTAAGGGCATCCATACCTGTTGCTGCCGTTAGATCAGCTGGTTTTGAAAGCATCAGCTCTGGGTCATTGACAGAGATAAGAGCCAAGCTATTTTTGTCAACCATGACCATTTTAACTTTTCGTTCTTCGTCCGTAATGACATAGTTGATGGTAATCTCTGCAGAAGTTCCCGCAGTTGTGTTAATCGCTACAACTGGAAGGCCTTTTTCTTTAGACTTATGAAGGCCTTCATAATCCTGTGGCTTCCCACCATTTGTGGCCATGATAGAGATACAGCTTGCCGCATCCTGTGGAGAACCACCACCAACTGAGACGATAAAGTCACAATTGTTTTCTTTTAACACAGCTAACCCATCATAGACATTCTTACAAGATGGATTTGGATCTACATCTTCAAATACGACATACTCGATCCCATCTGCTTCTAGAGGAACTGTTACCTTCGGCAAAATGTCGCTCGATGCAATATAGTGGTCTGTAACAATCAAAGCTTTTTTAAAGCCCAATTCCTTCACGTGGCTTCCAAATTCGTTGATCACTCCACGACCAATAAGGTTAACTGCTGGTACATAAAAAACTGACATTTCTTTTTCTCCATTCTTCTTATATTGATATAATTATAATACTCTAACAAGTTTTAATCAACTGTTTTGTGATTTTTTTAACAAAATTTTATTTGATAGAAGAGAGGTCGCTCCTCCCTTATCATCATCATCTTTCACTGCCCTCTCTCCAGTCTACATCCAAGAATCCTAGGTGCAGTGTAATAGTAGAGAATCTAGCACTTTTCTTCTAATTCTTGATCTGTGATTTCTTATTTCATGACTCCTCCATTTCCCAGACAAGAAGGGATACGTGACATTTTTTTCAAACAGATGAATAAAGAACAGATCAATCAAAAAAACTTAAAGGCCAGATATTAGCATGAACAAAAACGACTCAAAAAGATCGGACCAATGAATGGCTCCGATCTTTTTTTCTCTATTAGTAGGTTTCTCTCTATAAAAGTCAAAAGAATAAATAAGGCGGAACCAAGTTTGATGGCAAATCCTTGCTCATTAAACTACGAAAAAAATCCTTTGGGACTTTTTCTAGGGCTCCGCACTAGATTCCATCATTGAAAATTAAGGTTTCAATGATGAAATCGTCGGAAGTAAAACCTCAGAATGAAGTCTACAAATTTATCTTTTGATTTTCGACGAGAGGA
>BNJU01005315.1_pt1 | contig 70158 bp, 96 predicted proteins | sample 8539281 | NCBI WGS metagenome assembly BNJU01 (sample SAMD00202456, study PRJDB9452) | human saliva metagenome | isolation source: human saliva | place: Japan | reverse complement strand
CTTCATTCTCCTTATTGATTTCAGGTGCAAAAATAATGTTTACGGCAAACCGAAATATAGGTTTCATTGCCACCTATCTGGATCTGCTCACCATCATAGACTGGCAGACCATTCTGCGTACGCAACACCATGGTCGCTTTTTTCTTGCAATACTGGCAAATGGTCTTGATTTCGTCAATCTTATCTGCTAAGAGCAGAAGATATTTTGAACCTTCGAATAGTTCGTTGCGAAAATCATTTTTTAAACCAAATGCCATGACAGGTATGTCTAACTCATCCACAACACGAGCTAGGTCGTAAACATGGTGACGCTTTAAAAATTGGGCTTCATCGACAAGTACACAGTAAGGCATTTCAGGTAAATCACGGATAAATCCAAAGATATCTGTGGTTTCGTCAATAGCAATTGCTGGTCTTTTCATTCCAATGCGACTTGAAACATAGCCAACACCGTCACGCGTATCCAGAGCCGAAGTCATAATCACAACTCCCTTTCCTTGCTCCTCATAGTTATAGGCTACTTTGAGAATCTCAATCGTTTTTCCTGAGTTCATGGTCCCATAACGATAATACAACTGTGCCATGCTTCTATTTCACGTCCATTTCTAAATTTTTGCTACATTCTAGTATACCATATTTTCTCAAAGCTTTAAACGACAAATTGTGGTAAAATAGAAGAAATCAAATAACTAGTGGAGGACGCAATTATGCCATTTGTACGCATCGATTTATTTGAAGGACGCACGCTAGAGCAAAAGAAAGCCCTAGCCAAGGAAGTTACGGAAGCTGTTGTTCGCAACACTGGTGCACCTCAATCTGCTGTTCATGTCATTATCAACGATATGCCTGAAGGAACCTATTTCCCACAAGGCGAAATGCGCACTAAGTAAAGCTTAAGCAATCTGCTTAGGCTTTTCTTTATAAGTAACATTCATTGAAGAAAATACTAAAATTTGTTACAATTTGAAGAGATATTAGTCTATACAAACAAATAAACTATAAAGGAATTGAAATGATTACACGGGAATTTGATACCATCGCCGCTATCTCCACTCCACTAGGCGAGGGTGCTATTGGTATTGTCCGCCTGAGTGGAACAGAAAGTTTTGCTATTGCACAAAAGATTTTTAAAGGCAAAGACTTGAGCAAGGTTGCCAGCCACACTCTCAACTACGGTCACATTGTTGATCCTCTGACTGGAAAAGTCATGGACGAGGTCATGGTTGGAGCCATGAAATCTCCAAAGACCTTCACACGTGAGGATATTATCGAGATTAACACCCACGGTGGAATTGCCGTGACCAATGAGATTCTCCAACTAGCTATCCGTGAAGGAGCTCGGTTGGCTGAACCTGGTGAATTTACTAAACGTGCCTTCCTAAATGGTCGTGTGGACTTGACTCAGGCTGAGGCTGTGATGGATATCATTCGTGCTAAGACTGACAAGGCTATGAATATAGCAGTCAAACAGTTAGATGGTTCCCTGTCTGACCTTATTAACAATACTCGTCAGGAAATTCTCAATACCTTGGCACAAGTTGAAGTCAATATCGACTACCCTGAGTATGACGATGTGGAAGAAGCCACTACTGCTGTTGTCCGAGAAAAGACAATGGAGTTTGAACAATTGCTAACCAATCTTCTTAGAACAGCCCGTCGCGGTAAAATCCTTCGTGAAGGAATTTCAACTGCTATCATCGGTCGTCCCAACGTTGGGAAATCAAGCCTTCTTAACAACCTCCTGCGTGAGGACAAGGCTATCGTGACTGATATTGCTGGTACAACTCGTGACGTTATCGAAGAATACGTCAACATCAACGGTGTCCCACTTAAATTGATCGATACTGCAGGAATCCGTGAAACAGATGATATTGTCGAACAAATTGGTGTTGAACGCTCGAAAAAAGCTCTTAAGGAAGCTGACTTGGTACTCCTTGTCTTAAATGCTAGCGAGCCTCTAACTACTCAAGATAGACAACTTCTTGAAATTAGTCAAGATACCAACCGTATTATTCTTCTTAACAAGACAGATTTACCAGAAGCTATTGAAACTGACGAACTTCCTGAAGATGTCATCCGTATTTCAGTCCTCAAAAAAATCAAAAACATTGATAAGATTGAAGATCGCATCAATAATCTCTTCTTTGAAAACGCAGGCTTGGTCGAACAAGATGCTACTTACTTGTCTAATGCCCGTCACATTTCCTTAATTGAAAAGGCAGTAGAAAGCTTACAAGCTGTTAACGAAGGTCTTGAGCTGGGGATGCCAGTTGATTTACTTCAAGTTGATTTGACCCGTACTTGGGAAATCCTTGGGGAAATCACTGGTGATGCTGCTCCAGATGAACTCATTACACAGTTGTTCAGCCAATTTTGTTTGGGTAAATAAGAAAAAACTAGGTCAAAAAATGCTAGTCACCTAAAAAGAGGTTGGGACAAAACGATCCCGACCTCACTTTTTATTATCAATCATAATATGACGCGGTAGCTGATCGAACTTTTTGTTCGTCTTTTAGACTCCAAAAAGCTTCTAATCATCCTCGCGGGGCTGGGACTACGAAATCAAGACTTTGTCTATCGCGATTTCTGTCCCACCGCCTTTTCTTTCACCTTCTAAGTTATATCCTACCTTAGCAGATATTTAAAACAAACCTTACCAGTTCTTTTCTATTTTCACTTAGTCTTTGGGTAATTTGCCAGCTTTTTCAAGCATTTTTTTGATTAAATAAGGCATCTTAACATTTTTCACGACCTTTTTTTTCTCAATTAATTTTTTTAACAAATTCTGGCATTTGTAAGTCTTGTGATTCATCTAAAAATATTCTTAGTTTCATCCGAAGGGACTAATTCATCAAAGGTCTCTTCTTCTGGGAGGAATTCTCTAAATTCTTTATGTTCGTTAGCTCGGACAATATTGACCAAGGCATCAATCAAACGAGAATCTGTATTTGGCATTGGTGGACGATGGTAGTTCACACCCAATTCTAGACACAAGTCATGACATTCCACATCGTTGTCAAACAAAACTTCAATGTGTTCACTAATAAAACTAATAGGTACAAAAATATAATGCTCCGGATGTTCTTTCTGCTCTCTAAGATATTCCAGGACATCTGGCTTAATCCAAGGAATACCAATGTCACTTTCGCTCTGCCAAGTGTTGGTATATTGCTCTGGTTTCAAGCCTAATTTCTCAGCAATTAACTTGCTATTTTCGAAAATCTGGTCGATATAAGGATCACCAAAATCCAAGGCAAAAATGGGCACACTGTGGGCAGAAAAGATGACTTTAAAGCTATCCTGTTTCACCTTTTCTTTTAAAATCTTAGCAATTTCATCTGCCCAATAGTTTAAGAGGGCTTCTTCTTGATACCAGTCCTTAATAACTAAAAACTGAATTTGTTTGCTTTCCAGAAACTTTTCGTACCCCATGACAGAGTAAAATGAATAGTGTGGCTCTAAAATCAAGCAAATACACTTTTCAATTCCATCTGCTTCCATTTGCCGAATCACATCTGGAATAAAGGGTTTTGAAAATTTATTGGCAAAATAGACACTATATTCATTTCCCAATCTAGCTTCTACTAAGGCAACTTCTTCACGGGTAATTTTTTGTAGTGGAGTTCCTCCAATTCGAACATAATTATCATAAAGTGTTTGAATCTCGTGATCTTGAGGTCGAACTCCACGACGAATGTTAGTAAAAAAGTCGGCTACTCCTTCAAAGGTAATCTCTTCTGGGGAACCAAATGTCATCATTAAAATCGCTTTTTTCATCTCTGCATCCTTGTGATATTTTTATCTTTTTTATTGTATCACTAAAACAGCCATAAGTAAACGCTAACATTAAGATAATGTCTCCCTTCTGCCTTTTGTTTTTCTATTCTTTCTATGATACAATGGTTTTAAAAGAAGTAAAAGGAGTTTTTATGAAATACCCAACATTGTTGGAGCGTTTTTTGACTTATGTCAAAGTCAATACTCGTTCTGACGAACATTCAACCACTACACCAAGTACCCAAAGTCAAGTAGACTTCGCAACCAATGTCCTCATCCCTGAGATGAAACGTGTTGGTTTGCAAAATGTTTACTACCTACCAAACGGTTTTGCTATCGGAACCTTACCAGCCAACGACCCAAGTTTGACTCGTAAGATCGGTTTTATCTCCCACATGGATACAGCTGATTTTAATGCTGAAGGTGTCAATCCACAAGTTATTGAAAACTACGACGGTGGTGTTATCGAGCTTGGTAATTCTGGTTTCAAGCTTGATCCAGCAGATTTCAAGAGCCTAGAGAAATATCCTGGGCAAACCTTGATTACTACTGATGGAACTACTTTGCTCGGGGCTGATGACAAATCTGGTATCGCTGAAATCATGACTGCTATCGAATACTTGACTGCTCATCCTGAGATTAAACACTGTGAAATCCGTGTCGGCTTTGGTCCGGATGAAGAAATCGGTGTCGGTGCCAATAAATTTGATGCAGAAGATTTCGATGTTGACTTCGCTTATACAGTTGACGGCGGACCTCTTGGGGAATTGCAATACGAAACCTTCTCTGCTGCAGGTGCAGATCTTCACTTCCAAGGTCGTAATGTTCACCCAGGAACTGCTAAAGGGCAAATGGTCAATGCGCTTCAGTTAGCTATCGACTTCCACAATCAACTCCCAGAGGGGGACCGACCAGAATTAACAGATGGTTACCAAGGTTTCTACCATCTCATGGATGTAACAGGAACTGTTGAGGAAGCGCGTGCTAGCTATATCATTCGTGACTTCGAAAAAGAAAGCTTCGAAGCGCGTAAAGCTGCCATGCAAGCTATTGCTGATAAGATGAATCAAGAACTTGGTAGCGATCGGGTAACCTTGACTTTGACAGACCAGTATTACAACATGAAGGAAGTCATTGAAAAGGATATGACTCCAATCACCATCGCTAAATCAGTCATGGAAAGTCTTGATATTACACCAATTATCGAGCCTATCCGTGGAGGAACAGACGGTTCTAAAATTTCCTTTATGGGAATTCCTACGCCAAATATCTTTGCTGGTGGTGAAAATATGCACGGACGTTTTGAATACGTTAGTCTACAAACAATGGAACGTGCAGTTGACACCATTATTGGAATTGTAGCTTATAAAGACTAAAGAGATCGGGAAAAAATTCCCGACCTCTTTTTTTATCAGCAGTCTACTTTTGACACGGTAGCTGACTGAACTTTTTGTTATTCTGCTACTTTTTCTCTTGTTTCTGGAGAGCTAGTTGCAGGAGCTAAGTTTGACTCAGCTTGTTTATCATTTCTTTCTTTATTGGCTGTTTCAGTGCTAGATTCAGCTGGCTTGACTTTGGATTGAAATTCCTGGTTTAATGAGACAATTTCTTGAGCAAGTGCTAGAAGAGCTTGCTTGTCTTTGCTTGCTGCACTAAGCTTATCAAATAAGGCGTCCACTTTTTCAAAATCAGCATCAGAACCATTATTCATTTCCAAATAAGTATGAAGGGCAATAACTCCGTTGTATAGTTTTTGATAAAGAACTAAAACCTCTGGGTCTTGGTTGGCATTCTCACGTTCAGTCTGAATGGTTTGTGAAATACGCTTCAGAAGATCTTGAACTTGTGTGTTTAGTTCATCAAGGTCTGCGTCCTCTTTCTCTAAAGCAGCTTTCAGGTTTTTCACCTCGTCAGCGAGTGAAGCTTTTACGCCTTCTTCTTTGACTTGAGCAACTAATTCATCAGCTTTCGTTAAGAGTCCTTCTACTTGAGCTTTTCGAACATGATTGCTTTGTTCCTCAGGCTTAATATCATCATACAAACCTTTCAAAAACTCATAGACTGCTGTTTTAGCACTATGGCCATCCACTTTTTCTGTATCTAAAATCGTTTCAGAAGGCTTACTTGTAACAGGTTCATTCTTCAGAGCTTCTTCAACTTCCAGTTTTGTTTGATAGATTTCTGGGAATAGTTTGTTCAAGTCAGTCGCCTTAAGGAAGGATTGTGATTGATAAAGTGTCCAAGTTAAGTTGGCAACCTTATTTCTAAGAATGTCATTTAAACGACCATCTGACAGATGTTGATAGAAATACTTAATGTACTCGACTGTTGTAACTCCAGTACGATCATTAAATTCTTGCAGAGCTTGTAGTTTAGCTTCAACTGCATCTAAACCAGCCTCATCTTGAGCTAATTTATTTTCTTGGAGTTGAGCCAAGAGATCCTTCTTAGGAAGTCCATAAGCATCCGTATCTAAGGTATTAATCTTATCTACTAAAGCTTGATATTTCTTGTCTAAAGGACTGATTTCTGTTGGTTTTATACTAGAGTCAACGTGGATATACTGCTTGTCAAAAAGATCTAAAGCAGCCAGATAACCAGCTGTAGAGTTTGTTGAGAGCTTCTTCATATTTTCAGAGAATTGTCCCAAGGCAAGCTCAATTTGTCTTTGTAAAATTGGTTTATCCTTGTAAACTTCACGACTTTCTGCTAGAAGTTGATCAACCTTATTTTGAACAGTAGCTTCATCAAAGGCACCTGGTTGGTAGTTGGATTGCAAGACAGGAATCTTATGTTTCAAGCCACTTCATAGCCTTTAGTTTGTACTTTGATGTAGTGATTATGATCACCGTGAGGAATGACGAAGCTACCATTTTCAACCTGCAAACTATAAGGAGAAACGCCATCACGTAAAGCAGTTGTATAGAGTTCATTTAGAAAATCAAGCTCTGCATCACCTGTTTGGAGAGGAATACGAACGTGTTCCTTTCGAACTGCATAAGGGTGAATGTGAGTTGGGTCATAAGCCTGGTCTGGATTTCCAAATACAAAGAATCCATTTGAAATTCGGATCGCTTCAAGCGGAACACCATAGGTTTTAGAGATATAAGCTATCTTTTCTTCATCGCTGGCATCTCGAGAGAAACTTTCTACAGTCTTGGCAAGAGGTTTTACAGGCTCTGCCTGATGGTGCCCATGCAAATGCTCTTGCGCTGCCTTAATCTGCTCTGCCGACAAATCTTTTTTAAAGAAATAGTGAGCATGGTCTCCATGTGAAACCACAAAACCTTGCTCATCCTCACTGATCACTCGCTCAGCTGCAAATCCATGATCATGTTCATCTTCATGATGCTCGTGTTTCGCTTGGTCCTCTTTAGGAGTATTATGATTATCTTTTGGAACTTCTGTTTGGGTATGCCCATGCAGATACTCTTGTGCTGCTTTAATCTGTTCTGCTGATAAATCTTTTTTTAAAGAAATAGTGGGCATGGTCTCCATGTGAAACTACAAAAACCTTGCTCATCTTCTCTAATCACACGCTCAGCTGCAAAGCCATGATCATGTTCATCTTCATGATGCTCCTGTTTCGCTTCATTCTCTTTATGAGTATTATGATTATCTTTTGGAACTTCTGTTTGGACATGCCCATGCAAATGCTCTTGTGCTGCCTTGATCTGTTCTTTCGATAAATCTTTTTTAAAGAAATAGTGGGCATGGTCTCCATGTGAAACCACAAAGCCTTGCTCGTCTTCTCTAATCACACGCTCAGCTGCAAAGCCATGATCATGTTCATCTTCATGATGGGTGTTATGAGTTACATTTTCATGGTCACGCTGAACTGTTGGTTTATTTTGATTTTCTATCGGTTTTGTTGGTGTTAGAACACCTCCAAGTGGTATCAAACGAGCAATTCTTTGCTCCAAAGCAGACATACTACTATAAGGAATGAAATGGTAGTGATTACCGTGTGGAATCGCAACTCCTGATGGTGTACGACTAGTAATTTTAGCTGGGTCAAATACCAAACCATCAGATTCTTGATAGCGTTGACTAACTGGTAAAGCATATAACTGAGCGAGAAGACTTTGGAGACTATCCTCTTGATCAACTGGGATGTTTATTGCTGGGCTATCGGCTTGAGAACTTGGTGTAACACTTGGATTTAGTTTATAATCCGTTAGACTTGGTTGACTTCCTTTTCCAGCTAGATAGGCTTGAGCTGCTGCTAATTCACTTGAAGACAGGGCACTCTTTGGAACGTAGTGATAATGCCCACCATGTGGAACGATATAAGCATCACCTGTATCTTCAATAATATCTGCAGCATTAAAGACATAACCATCATCTGTTGTATATCTACCTTGTGCTCTGGCAACAAGAACTTCCTTACTTGCACTGCCACTATCTGATGTATGCTCTTGTTTTTGTTTTTCAATTTGTTCTTTGGTACGAATATTTTCAGCTTGACTAGCATTTTTTAGGTAGACATAATATTTTCCATCAACTTTGATTATGTAACCACCTTTAATTTCGTTAACGATGTGTTCATCACGCAATTGATAAGTTGGATCTTTCATGACTAGTTCTTCACTAAAAATCGCATCGAAAGGAACTTTACCATTATAGTAATGGAAATGATCTCCGTGAGAAGTCACATATCCCTGATCAGTAATTTTCACAACAATTTGTTCGGCCTCAATGCCTTCCTTTTTGCTAACTTGATCAGGAGTCAAATTTTCGTTCTTTTTAGACTCATTGTTGTTCCCATCAACATAAGATACACGATTATCTTCCTTCTTCTCTGCTTCTTGGTGCTGATTTAAAACATAAGCACAAACACTAAGCGCAATAACTACTGCTGATCCAGCTAAATATTTCTTTGTTTTATTCATAATTTCCTCATTTCAATTCTTCTGCTAGTATTGCGATATCCTCTTCTAAATTATCTAAATAAGAATTATCATTTTGTGGGTCTGCCTCTAAAGGATTGAGGGTTTTAAGACCCACACCTGTTGATTTGACAAGTGTGTCCGCTACCTTAGATGATGCATTGCTCTCTGTAAAGATGGTTTTGACCTTATAAGTCTTTACAAATTCCTGGATTTCAGTCAATTGTCTTGGAGTTGGTTCTTGATCAGGAGATATTCCTGCAATCCCAAGCTGATTTAGTCCAAATCGTTTTGCCAAATATGAAAAGGCTGTGTGTTGGGTCACAAATGTCTTTTGATTAGCCTTTTCAAAGATGGGTTGGTATTTCTTTGTCAAATCATGAGCTTTAGCACTAAAACTTTGTGCGTTTTTCTGATAGGTATCCTTGTTAGCACTGTCTAATTCTGATAACTTATCAGCAATTATCTGTGCTTCTTCAGCAACTTTTTCAGGATCTAACCAAGTATGAGGATCATACAAGGTTTTCTCATCAATCCCATCTCCTGCCTGCATATCTTCTAAGCCAGGCACGCGCTCCAAGGTCATACCTTCTGATGCTTCTAAGACCTTTACCTTGGATTTTTGCAGGCTTGGATCCAAACTTCCCGCCCATGACTCTAATGTGTGAGAATGATAGACAAAAACATCGGCATCATAGATGGCTGCAATATCATTTGCAGAAGGTTCAAAGGAATGGATACCAGAACTAGACTGAATCATTCGAACATCATTCAAGTCACCAGATACTTCCTTGACCATGGCATAGATAGGATAAAAACTGGTCACAATTTTCATGCCCTTAGTTTCATCACTCTTGTCTTGACTGGTCTTTTGTCCACATGCTCCTATGGTAAGAGCAAAGAAGGCAAGCACAAGCCATAGGATACTTCTTTTTTTCATAACAACTCCTTAACTAGTATTTAACCATTTAATTAACTAGTAAATAGTTTAACTTTTTTTTATTTAATATGTCAAGATTTTTTTAGTCGTCAAAAAAATAAAAATCATTGTTTTAGAACTTCTTGATTCAATTTTTAAGACAGCAAATTTCAGCTTTTTAATAAAGAAAAGGACATTATTCAATCAAAAAAATCGAACAATATCCTTTCGAGTAGATTATAATTAATAAAAAAATATTTTAAGGTTTTTATTTGTTTTAGTGTCTTAATGTCATACATCACTAATTCACCATTTTTTTATTGTAAAACTGAACACCTTCTGGCTGAAAAAAATTAGAAACTTAGGATCGATTTGTGCAATTTTTGCTAACTTTTTCTATATGTTCATTTTAAAGTTACTTTATCCAATCCGTAGTCTGGTAAATCATCGTCACTTTCTTCTTTGGAATTTTTCTTTATCTTCAACCTTGTTTTTCTGAAGGAATTTCGTTGGTTGTACCAGTCTCATTTACACCTATATTATTCTTCGGTTGCTCCTCAGTTTTATCTACAACAGTCTTATTTTTTTATCAATATTTTTTTAAGATTGTTTGAATCAGGTTTTAATTCTTTATTAGGATGTGTAGACGTTTCAGTTTTGGATTCTTTTTCTTTTATTCTTTTTGCTATTAAGTCTTGTGCTTGTTTCCATTCTACTTCTGACAAGTCGGATTTAGTGATACTTCTCAATGAACCACCTCCCGCTCTTGGAATACTAAATGATTTGTCTTCCCAAACAAAAGTTTCTTTTGCCAATACATCTTTCGGATCAAAAATATAACCATCTGGAGTTGCAAATCGACCTTCTGCAAGAGCTTTCTGAACTTCTTCAGCAGAATGGATAATTTGCCAGTTCTGCATTCCAGGACGTTTTTCAAGAGGAGTTACATTAGCAATAACAGATCCAGCATCATCATGACCTGGTTTTGACCAAACTTCAGGACGCACATCAGGATGTTGCATTACATATTTTATAGTTGCTATTTGCTCACTATTTAACCAAGAATAAGGTACGACGTGAATGTGATCGATATGCGGAATAATGAAAGAAGTTCCAGTATCATACGTAGTATTGGCTGCATGCATAGGCAAAGCTAGATACATCAACAGCTAATCTTGGTTTAATTTCTGTTTCTACAATATCATAACGATAATTATCTTTATCTTTAAGCATCAGTTCCTGCTCAGAAAAAGCTATTTGAGAAAGATCGAGTTCTTCACGTGAATAAAAAAATAATCTTTACCACCTTCATTAATTATATAACCAACTTTACTATTTCTAGAAATTTTATTAGTTACTTTTTTTATAATCAAACTTTGGTCTTTCCTTCTCATCTGAGTGAACTAAAGAAACGATGTCATCTGGATTTTTTTACCAGTTTCTTGAATCCATTTAGCAACTTCATCCAATTCGAATTGTTCTAATTCACCATATCCCATATAATGGAAAATGATCTCCGTGTTTGGCAATAACACCTGATTTATCAACAGAATCGATGGAATCTTTGGTAAATATATATCCATCACTCGTATCATAAGGTTTGCCATCTAAACCTTTTCCATAAGCTTTGATTGGTTGTCCTAAGAACTTATGAACTACTTCTTTTAATACTAAAGGTTTAATATCTGTAACAATTTCGTTTAATCCATTTTGCCCTTTTAACGGAATCATTCTTGCAATCTTCTGCTCTAAATCAGACATTTGTGAATAAGGAATAAAGTGATAATGGTCTCCGTGAGGCACTGCGACACCGTTAGCTGTACGTTTGATAATTTGTGCCGGATCAAAGACTAAGCCATCCGATTCCACATGGCGTTCTGACAAAGGTTTGGCATACAATTCACTTAAAAGTGTTGAAATGTCTTCCCCTTGATTTTGATGATAAGTTGGGGTGACAGTCAGATTAGGAGTCTCTGTCAGACTTGGTTGAGCTGGTTTAACATTGTTACTACTTGGTTTACTTGAACTTGTAGAAGAATGAGAACCCTGTTTACCATTCCAATAAGCTTGGGCAGCAGCCAATTCTCCTGCTGACAAATCACTCTTAGGGATATAGTGGAAATGATTGCCGTGCGGTACAACAAAAGCGTCTCCTGTATCTTCAATCACATCTGTCGGACTAAAGACATACCCATCATCCGTTGTATAGGCTCCTCCAGTTCCTCGATTCGGTGCCGGCGTATTGAGATTAAAGTTTGGTTTAATGGTTGAACTTGGTTTCTCAGAACTGCTTGGTTTTGGATTATCAGCATGACTTTGAATTGGCTGACCTCCAATTGGCAGATTTCGAGCCAATTTTTCTTCCAAAGCAGACATTTGCGAATACGGAATGAAATGGAAATGATCCCCATGAGGTACTGCTACCCCATTTGCTGTTCTTTTCGTAATTTGGGCAGGGTCGAATACTAATCCATCAGACTCCACATGACGTTGGCTAAGTGGCAAAGCGTACAATTCTTGAAGGAGACTAGCTAAATCCTCACTTTGACTTTCAGAATCTGTTGCAGGATTTTGAGGTGTCTCAGATTGACTCGTTCTCACACTAGATCTTGTTTCTCCTCTGCTTGAACGATATTCAACCGTACTTAATTGACTACCTTTACCAGATAAGAAGGCTTGGGCAGCAGCGAGTTCGCTAGCAGACAAATCACTCTTTGGAATATAGTGGAAATGATTGCCATGTGGAACGATGTAAGCATCACCAGTGTCCTCGATAATATCACTCGCATTAAAAACATAGCCATCATCCGTCGTATAACGCCCCTGTGCCCTTGCTAGAGCGACTTCATTACTAACCTTTGTTCCACCATCATGCCCATGTTCTTGCTTCTGACGATTGATTTCTTCCTTACTACGGATATTTTCTGTATGGGAAGCATCCTTGAGGTACACATAATATCGACCATCAACCTTAATGACATAACCACCCTTGACTTCGTTGACAATATCCTCATTTCGAAGTTGATAATTCGGATCCTTCATCAGGAGTTCCTCGCTAATAATAGCATCATAAGGAACCTTGCCATTAAAGTAATGATAATGGTCTCCATGTGAAGTTACGTAACCTTGATCGGTAATCTTAACGACGATCTGCTCAGCATTGATCCCCTCTCGCTGACTAACCTCATCAGGCGTCAGATTTTCACTCTTAGCACTAGCCTGATTTCCTTCTATATAAGACACACGATTAGACTCTTTGCTAGTCTGTACCGCTTGGTAACGCCCCAATTCATAACTTGAAAGGCTTAAAGCCAAAAGAGCTACTGAACCAAGTACATATTTTTTATTGATTTTCATCATAATACACTTTCTATTTCATTTATTCGTTAAAGAAGTACTACACTTTTTTTCCTAAAGAACTTCCTTAACTGGTTAAATATCTGTTTAGAAAAATTACTCACTTTTAAAACTCCTCCTTCTATTTTCTATTTATCAAACAAGATTTGAGTAATTGAGTTAGTTCTCTATATACTTAACCAGTTATTTAACTAGTTAAGATTTTACCCTATCACATAAATCTGTCAAGAATTTTTTTGACTTTCAGGTAAAATCTAGATAAAAAAAGGATTTAGTCATGCTCTATGCAAAAACTAAATCCCATATTATGTATATTAGTAACGGTAAGCTATTTTTATTCTTTGATTAGCTTATTCAATAATCTGCGTCTCAGCTAATTTTTTATACCAATGGGCTGATTTCTTTGGATAGCGTTCTTGCGTTTCAAAATCCACATAGAAGAGACCGTAGCGTTTTTCATAACCATTAGACCATGAGAAGACATCCATCAATGACCAGATGAAGTATCCTTTGACGTTTGCACCATCTGCAATCGCATCAGACAATACTTCCAAGTGTTGTTTCACATAATCAATACGGCCATCATCGTAAACAGTGTTGTCCACAAATTCATCTTTGTATCCAAGTCCGTTTTCAGTGATGTAGATTTTCTTGTAGTTTGGATAATCTATCTTAACACGCATGATTTGGTCGTATAATCCTTGAGGGTAGATAATCCAGTCCCAGTCAGTACGAGGTACATAGTCAGGAGCCACACGACGTCCAACACCTTTGATTTGGTATTTAGAGCTTCCTTTTTCTCCTTTACCATTGTGGATGATCTCAGTTTCACCATCAAAGGCTTCCATCCAGTCACTCATGTAGTAGTTAATTCCAGGAAGTCGTTCAAATCTTTAGCTGCTTCAAATGCTGCAAAGTCTTCGTCACGAAGATCCAAGCTACCACCATTTACTGATAAGATGTGGTTTACACCTTTCATTGTTGCATCTGAATAGTGTCCAAGGTAGGTTGCATCTAGAATAAACTTGTTATGAATGATATCTTCCAACTCAGCAGCACGAACGTCTGCAGGATTTTTAGGATCCAATGGATACTTAGTTGGAAGGGCGTGAACAACCCCGATTTCACCTTTATAGCCTTTGTCTTTGTACAATTTCACAGCACGCGCATGAGACACCATCATATTATGGTGAGATTGGAAAACTTTAGCAAGATCATACTGAATCCCTGGAGGGAATTTACCGACCAAGTATTGACCGTCACCGATTGGACCAATTTCATTAAAGGTTGTCCAGTAGTTGACTTCTGGGAATTCTTCAAAACAGAATGCAGCATAATCTACAAAGTGTTCGATGTTTTCACGATTCAAGAAGTCTCCATTTGAGTGAAGAGCTTCAGGTGTATCAAAATGATGAAGAGTTACGAACGGTTCTACATGACGTTTATGACATTCTGCAAATAAGTTATGATAGAATTCTACCCCTTTTGGATTTACTTCACCATAACCAGTTGGAAAAATACGTGACCAAGCAATTGAAATACGGATACCGTTTACCCCATATTCCTCAGCCAACTTTAAATCCACTGGATATTTATGGTAGAAATCACTCGCTGGTTCAGCTGTGTACCAATAGTTATCTGCTAGGTATTTGTCCCAGGAAACAGGACCTTTACCATCTGTATGCGTAGCTCCTTCTGCTTGATAAGCCGCTGTTGCGCCACCGAAAATAAAATCTTTTGGAAGTGTTTTTGTCATTTTTTCACCTATTTCTTGATTGGATAAAATGAAAAGCGAGTGGAGAGGAGTTAGTGAGCCATCCATCTCCATCTCACTTCTTGTACAAAGTCACCAAATAGTGACATAAAGGGGGAAAACAAATATATAATCGGAGACTCTTTTACAGTCCCCAAGGTCAGTCGAATTGTGACATGAGGAGGTAAAAACGATATTTTTTTACCGACGAATTAATAAGGCGATTAGGAAATTCGCCATAGCGATTTCCGTGATGATAGGAGACTGTTTTACAGTCCCTATCATCAATCGAATTGCGCTTGAACAAATGCAAGAGCACCTTTACCATCACGAGTCAACTTGATGTATTGAGCTCCTTCAGTCTTAGCCAATTTGATTCCAAGTTTATCTGTTTCAGCCTTCATGTCCTCATAGTTTGAAGCTACTTGAGGAGCAAGGATAACAAGGTCAAATTCTGGCAACATTTCACGGTGAGCACCATAGCCACCAGCTGCTGCTTTAACTGGCACCTTGTACTCAGCTGCTGCTTTGTTCAAGGCGTTGGCAAGAAGTCCACTTGTTCCTCCACCCGCACAAAGAACGAGTACGTTGGTTTCTTCTGTAATTGTATTTTGTGCTGATTCTACTCCAGCTTTTTCAAGGATAGCATCAGCTTTAGCAGTATTAAAGTTTGCTGCAACTTTTTCTTTCAATTCATCGTTGGCTTTACCAGAACGTTCTTCTTCAAGAATTTGTTCGTCATAAACTTTAAGGAATGGATAGTAGATTGCAATATCCACTACAATTAACAATGCTGCAAGAGCAAATGACAAGAACTGGAAGTTTGTACCAAGAACAATACCTAGAGGCCCAGGTGTAGTCCATGGAAGGTTGGCAGTAAATGAGTTCATGCCGAGAGTTTCGATAAAGAACTTAAAGATCCATACGTTTGCAATAGGTGCGAAGATAAATGGAATAAAGAAGATTGGATTCAAAACAAGTGGTGCACCAAACAAGATTGGTTCATTTACACCGAAGAAGGTTGGAACTACTGAAGCACGTCCGATTGCACGATTACGCTTAGACTTACACAACCACATAAACATGAATGGAACTACAAGAGTTGCTCCTGTACCACCCATAGTGACGATAAACATTTGTGTACCAGATGTAAGGATCTTATCAGCATGCATACCTTGTTGAAGAAGGTTCAAGTTGACTTCGGCATTTGCATAAGTAATCGCTGCAATCGCAGGTTCAACGATAGATGGGCCGTGAATACCGACAAACCAGAAGAAGGCAAAAGCACCAAAGATAATAGTAATACCAAGATAACCGTCTGCTGCTGAGAAAAGAGGTGCAAAGAACTTACCGATTGATTCTGCAACGCTTGCACCAACAAATTGACGAGCGAGCAAGTCAAGAGCATAAAGAGAAACAACTGAAAGCGTAAACGGAATAACGTCTTTAAAGACTTGTGAGATATTCGGTGGAACTTCGTCAGGCATGCGAATAGTAACGTTGTTCTTGACACAAATTTATAGATAGCTACAGTTACAAAAGCTGCCAGGAAGGCTGAAAGCAACCCTTTTGTTCCAAGGAAACCAGTTGCAAAGCCACCCTCGATTGGGTCAGCTGCTAACATCAGCAAACCAACAATAGCCGCCAATAGCGTTGACATATAGTTGATTTGGTTGGTTTTTTCCATGCTACGGTTGACTGAGTCCGTCAATGATTTAGCAGTTGTACCAGCTACCAAGACTGCTAGAATCCCCATAGAGTAGCTGTAAGGTTTCATCAAAAGTGCTACTACTTCATCAGACCATTTAAAGCCCCAAGAGTTTGGAACAAAAGCAATCAAGATAAAAATACTTGAGAAGAGAATGACTGGCATTCCAGCGATAAATCCATCACGAATAGCACGAAGATAGATATTTCGAGATAGTTTTTTTCAAAGAAAAGGCTTCCCTTTCTCGATATAGGCAATTAACTTATTCATTATTTAGCTCCTCTTTTATAAAGTTCGATTAAATGGTGCATCAAATCTTTTAACAAAATAGTTGTCATCAAGTGATCTTGGCCATGCATCATGGTCACGCTATAAGCCAAATCATCACCTGCAGCTTCCTTGGTTAAAAGACTAGTTTGCGCGTGGTGTGCTTCAGCGATACAGCTACCAGCTTCCTCAACTAAGCTATCCGCTTTCGCAAAATCACCAGCTTCAGCAGCCTTCAAAGCTTCCAATAATTTTGAACGAGCATCACCTGCATAGGCAACGATTTCAAAACCTAACAATGTTACTTCTTCTCTATTCATGATAGAATTCTCCTTATATATTTTTTAGTAAAGCGTTATGACAATAAACGTTGGATGTGTAGAACAAGATAAACTCGTTCACTCTTATAGAGGTCAAGACCAGTTTCCTGAGCAATGACCTCATAAATTTTACTACCAATCTCGAATGATTCTGGATAGGTATTCTTTATATGTTCTTCCATATCGAGCAAGGATTGATTATCATCGCGACTACGATCCAGATAATCCAAAAAATAATTTAGATGAATCATAAAGCGGTCGTAGAAATTATTATTTTCAGGTGTTCGCTGGATTTTATAACTCTTCAAAACGCTTTCGACTCTCTTTAAAATTTCCTTTCTCTTATCAATCGACTCAACAACTTCGACTTCATTCTCACCTTCGGCGTTGATGAAATGATAAGCGATACGAATGATTTCGTCTTCAGGAAAATTTTCTGTCAGTTTTTGACGATAAATTTCAAAAGCTTCTTGTGCAATTTGAAACGCGATAGGATATTTTGCAGAAATGTCAGGCAAATTACTATCCTTATAGCGTCCTTGGCTAATAGCCTGATAAGAACAATAGATATGGTCTGTCAGAGTGACGTATAGATACTCTTGGACAGGGATATTGATATTTTTTTAGAAAGATTATCAATAATCTCATAAGTGACCGTAATAAAAATCAAGCGGTACATCCTTGAGAAGAGCCATAAAATTTTTCTCGCGACTCTTCTGTTTTCATCCGAAAAAAACTTTTTCAACCTGATCCTCAGAAATCAAATCTCCTTCTTCTTACCGAAACGAAATACCCTTACCAATTACGATCAACTCCTCTCCCTTGCTATTCCGCACGAGAGAAACATTGTTATTCATTGGATTTAATATCCGATACATGGCAACCTCCTTGCCCTATTATTTAAGTTTTGTGAGCATAAAAATGACCACAAATGAACTCAGAAAATATACATCTGAGTCATCTGTGATCATGCCTAATATTACTTAGTAACACTCACTTTGTATTAACTTGTGACTTTAGTATATCACAAGAATGATTTTTTGTAAACCTTTACATACAACTTTTTTTAAAATTTTATGCTAGGTTTTAGGACATAAAGGGGGAAGTTTACACACGTTCAGTCCATGAAGTAGCTGTTGTTTGAAGAACCTTATTAAGTTCATCAATGTTTTCAAATCCAGTTGTACGAAGCCATTCGCGAGCTGCTGCTTCACCATCTTTGATGTAAGCTTCAACTGATCCTGCCCATGTAGCACGTCCACAAAGAACTCCGTTGAAGTTTGCGCCTGATTCGTGGGCAAATACAAGTGTCTCTTGGAAGAGTTTAGCGGATACACCTGCACTCAAGTAGATGTAAGGAAGGTTAGTTGCTTCGTCTTGTGCTTTGAAGAATGCTGCTGCCTCTTCACGTGTATGAACGATTTCTCCATCACCAAAACCTTCAACGTATTTCACGTTAACTGGAACTTCTACTTTCAAGACATCAATGTTGAAACGTGGGTCTGAGAAGACTTTCATAGCACCGATAACCTTGTGTGGTTTTACTTTAGCGTATTCAGCAGAACCTGCATCAGCAATTTTTTCATCGTAAGCAAGGATTTCAAGGAAGAATGGAATATCTTCTGCCACACACTCAGAACCGATACGTTCAATGTAGGCTTGTTTTTGTTGGTTGAGTTCGTCAGAGCTATCTACGTCATAGTAAAGCAAGAACTTAACAGCATCTGCACCTTGTTCCTTGATACGTTTTGCAGACCAAACATCCAAGCAGTCTGGCAAGCGTTTTGTGCTTGTTGTATCGTATCCTGTTTTTTTCATAAGCGAGGAGAAGACCTGCATTTGGATCAAGAGCTTTTTGTTGCTGGAAGTCCATACTCAGGGTCAAGAAGCATTGATGAAGCGTATTTTGTCAATTCATCTGCTACCAAGACTTTAAGTTCTTCCATTTGAGCTACTGTTGGCTCCTCTGTTTGGTATTGAGCCATAAGGCGTTTCAAAGCACCACGTTGGTCAAAAGCAAGAGCTGAGATGATACCATTCTCATCAGAGAGTTTTTCCAAACATGCACGTTTATTTTCTGTTAAAACCATTTTATACCTCTTTCACTACTAGTTGGTCATATAGGCCTTTGATAGTTAGCCATATTGACATGACCGGTCATTTTTTCTTGAGCATTTAGCATACCAAGGACATTCGCCTTGGTCAGTAATTCTTGATCAGATTCTTTATGGAAAAGACCTGAAGCAATACCTGCAACAGTAGAATCGCCAGAACCAACTGGATTTACAACTTGAATTTTTGGAATATCCACTTTATAGAAAGTGTCCCCGTGTTTTGCAAAGGCACCATTAGCACCTAAGGAAACGATAATCCACTCAATTCCTTCAAATAGGGACTCTTGAAGAACCTCTTTTAATTCATCCAAGTCTTTAGAAATTTCTCTTCCCAAAAGTTGAGACAATTCTTCATTATTTGGTTTGATAACTGTTGGTTTATGTGGAGATTCAAGAACCGCCTGAAGTGCAGCTCCTGAACAGTCCAAGACAACAGGTTTACCAGCTTGGTTAGCAAGTTCAACCAGACTAGCATAATAGTCAACAGGAAGTCCTGCTGGTAGACTACCTGAAATGGCTACTACCTCTACAGTCTCTAAAAGTTCTTTGAAATGAGCCAAGAAATCTTGACCTTCTTGTTCTTGAACTTCAGGACCTTTTTCTAGGATTTCTGTTTGATTTTCTCCATGTAGAATTGCGATACAGTTACGGGTTTCTCCTTGAATAGAGAAGAAACGTTTGCTTACTTTATCATCAATATTTTCTACTAGAAAAATCACCAAGTTTACCACCAACAAGTCCTGTTGCGACTACAGAATCACCAAATTCTGATAGAACTCGTGTAACATTGAGACCTTTACCACCCAGCTGTTTTCGTAACATCGACAACACGGTTGACAGTGTCAATTTTTCAATTCATCCAAAAGGATAGGAAATATCAATGGATGGGTTCATTGTGACTGTTAAAATCATAAGTCACCTCTTAGTCGTGGTATTCACCGCGATCCCATTTTTCAAGGAACTCTGTAAAGAAGTTGGCATCTGTTTGATGGTCGTTATGAGTTTCAACGTGTTGGATTTTAGCAATCAATTTTTTATTTTCTTCAGATGGTTTGTATTCAGCATTGATGAAAGCTTCAATGATATCGCACATAAGCAATTCACCAGTGATTTTACCACCAAATCCGATAACGTTGGCATTCAATTGTTCTTTTGCATAAAGAGCTGTTGTCATATCACGAACCAAAGCAGAACGAACACCTGGAACTTTGTTAACAGCGTTATTGATACCGACACCAGTACCACAGATACATACACCAAGATCAGCTTGGCCACTAACTACTGCTTCACCAACTTTTTTACCAAAGATTGGGTAGTGAGTACGAGCATGGTCATAAGTACCAAAGTCGATGACTTCATGTCCTTTTGATTTCAAAAATTCTGAAACCGCCATTTTTTCATTAGTTACGATGTGGTCACATCCAATTGCAATTCTCATTTTTATCTTACCTTTCTTTCGTTATAAAAATTAGCACATTTTGTTCAACATATCGACACGAATTTGGTGACGACCGCCGTCATACTTACCATTTACAAAGCCTTTAGCAATGTTTTTAGCCAATTCGTCACCAACGAGTTGAGCACCCATAGTAATCATACGTGAGTTGTTGTGACCACGAGTCATATAGGCTGAACGTTCGTCAGATACTTCTGCTGCAACCATTCCTTTGATTTTAGTAGCAACCATAAATGGACCAGCACCATAAGCATCAATGACAATACCAAATTTTTGTTCTTCTTTTTTAACTTCTTCAGCAACTGCAAGAGTTACATCAACAAAGTCTTGACCTTCAGCTGTAACATCCACAACGTGGAAGTTTTCTTTTTCCAAGAAATCTTTAACGACTTCTTTCAATCTCAAACCTGCAGCATCTGCACCAATAACAATAGACATATTGTATACTCCTTTTTTTATAGACCAGTAAAAAAATTTTTTTTGGTTCTGGAAAGAAAAATGACCATCACCAAGTAGTTACTGGTAGTTTTTTTGTTGACTATTTTAGTTTAAGAATGATTTATCTAATCACTCTTTGTAACTTCTCCTTGGAGAAATTGGAAGAATAACTTGTTAAAAACAAACACAAATTGTTCTTTCTAAACATAATATACTACTATTGTTTAAAAAAGTCAACAGTTTGTGTTTGTTTTTTTGTTTATTTTTAGAAAAATTTCTATATCGAAAACCAATTTGATCACTTTGACCTGGATTTAAAATTCGAACATTCTTCTTATCCTCTAGATGATCGCCCTCTTCAAGTGAAGTTGACAAACCAGACCAAGGTTCCAGAGCAAGGAAGGGACCTTTATTAAGCGTTGACCAAACGATGAGGTTTGGAAACTCTTTAAAGTCTAGTTTTAATCCCTTATCATGCTTACGTGACCGTAAGGAAACAGAGCGAGAGGCTAACTCATCTAACGTCACAGCATCATAGCTAAAGAAATCATAGTTTAGATCCAATTCTTTTTGATCTTTTAACCAGCTACTTCTATCTTGAAAATCTAACATCCCTGTTTCTGGGAATGGTTTTGGAACTGTACAAGTTTCTGACTTTTCAAATTCAAGATAGTAGTCTTCATAAGCTTCATCATCAAATAAAGGACAGTTAAAGCCTGGATGTCCACCAATAAAGTAAGGCATTTTCTTATCTGTTTCCTTATTGGTAACTTGATACTGTGTACGAATAGTCTTTCCAGTAACAGTATAAGTTATTTCTAGACGAAAATGATAGGGATAATTCTCATACATTTCTTGGTCATCTTCGATAGCAAAGGTGACAGAGTTCTCTGTTTGTTCTACTAATTCAAATTCTTTTTTTCGAACCAAACCATGACGTGGAATTTTACCTGTTACTTGACTACCATCTTCATGATCATACAAGACAGTATCATTTCTAACGGATCCACAGATTGGAAATAAAACAGGTGCTTGTCCACTCCAGTAAGTTGAATCTCCCTGCCACAAATACTCAATTCCATCTTTGTCTTTTATTGAAGAAAGTGCACCACCAAAAGTTTGAAACTGTACACTTAGCTGTTCTGTTTTTAATTCAATCATTAGAATTACCTCCATTTATTTAAGACCTAAAAAAACTAGGCTGTCGACTCCAGATTTGGAAACTGACAACCTAGTTTTTACAATTTACATTTTTAGGAGCGAATTATTTTGCGTTTGCTGCGTATTCTTCATTACGTTTGATCATTTGTTTTCTGTACCATGCAAAGATACCAACGTAGAATACTAGGAATACTAATGCGCCAAGGATAGCTTTGATATCACCAGTTGTAGCGTTACCAATTGCCCAACCAAATAGTTTTTCGATTGGTCCTTCAAGAGTTGAGTGAGTAATCAATTGAGTTTGGCTTACACCTTCTGGGAAGGCACCTACACCTTTAGCAAGTTCTGTTGCAAATGGTGCGATAAGTGTACCTGAAAGAAGGAAGAGTGGCAACAAGAGTGTTCCGAAGATAATCATACGGAGCAATTTACCACGAGTAACTACCAAGAGAGCTGGAGTTACACCCATTGCGATGATACCAGCAAGTGGCAAGATACCATTTCCGACATTTGAAAGAAGCACTGCTTCAACCAACATGATTGGTGCAAGTACGTTGGCACAAGCCCAGATTTCAGCACGACCAGCGATAAATGGCCAGTCAAGACCGATGTTGAATTTACGTCCTTGAAGACGTTTAGTAGCAACGTTTGTAATACCTTGTGAAAGTGGTTCTACGGCTGCGATGAACCATGAACCGATCAATGAGAAGAGCTCCAAGCAGACACCGGCAGTCAAACCAAGTGACAACCAACCTTTAATAACAAGTTCCCATTTATCAGCACCTTCAACACCAGGAACTGGATGTGGAGTTCCCATCAAACCGATAACGATACCAAGGATGAAACCGATGAAGAATTTAGATCCCCAGAAACCGATTCGTTTATTCAATTTAGCAGCGTCAAAGTCGTATTTATCAAGACCTGGGAAGAGTTTATCAAAAATCTTATCCAAAACCATGATAACTGGGTTCATCATGTAGTTCATGTGAGTTGAAGTCATTGGTGATGAACTTGGTGCGTTAAGAAGGTCATCAAATGTTGGTTTCATCAAGTCAGAGTTGATGATTTTAAGAACTCCAACAAGAACAACTGCTGCAGTCGCGATGAAGAGTGAAACTCCTTGGCTAACTCCATTGTTGTCAGCGTACCATTTGATCAAAAGACCTGTGATAGACAAGTGCCAGATATCAAAGATATCGACGTCAAGTGTATCAGTTTTCTTCATTGCAAGCATTACAATGTTGACGATCAACATCACAAGCAAGAAGTAAAGTGTCCAAGCTGAACCCCAAGTGATTGTAGCAAGTGGTGCCCAACCAACGTCGGTAATATTCAATTGAATACCAGTGTTTTCAACGAATTTTGCAAGAGATGCTGAGAAAGCACCATTTAACATACCGATGATAGCACCGATACCAGTAAGAGCGATGGCAAGTTTGATACCACCTTCAAGCGCTTTGGAGAATTTCACTCCAAAAAGTAGAGCCAATAATGTCAAAATGATCAGCATGATGATCGGTCCACCCATTTCCAAGATAGGTTTGAACAGCTTATTGGCTAGTTCGATAATGATATCCATAATTTTCCTCCCTTTATTTTTATGGAATATTTACAAATTAATAATTAGCTTAGACCATGTTCTTTGATAGCTGCTTCAATATTGTCATAAACTGGAGCGCTCATAGCTGGAATACGGAACAAGATTGGTCCTGCTTCAACAACTGGGATACCTGGTTCAAAACCTAAATCAGTAGCAGCGATTGGTGTGAAGATATCATAACCTTTAATCAAGTCTTCATTGACATCTTTTACCATAACGGCATCACATTGAACATCGTACCCACGGTTAGAAAGTTCTTCTTCAAGAGCACTTTTAATTTGGTGGCTTGAGTTAACACCTGCACCACAAGCAGCAAGAATTTTAATCATTTGGATTTCCTCCGTTTTTATATAAAAAAATTATTAACAAATTAAGCAGTCGCTTCTGAGATATATTGGAACAAAAGCTTCAGGTTCCGTAATCTTAGACAGCGCTTCAAGATGACCATTGCCTGTAAAGAAGTCCATCAACTGTGCAAGTATATTTGTTTGACTTGAACTTGAATTGTTGATGATAAAGAAGAGTAATGATACTTCTACTTCCTTATCAGGTGCAATCATATTGTGGAACGTAACTGGTTTTTCCAGACGAACCACGACAACATTTTCAGTTAGATTATGAATTGTATCAGTATGAGGGATAGCTACGTTAGGCAAATCCTTCCCTAAAAAAACTCCATATCCAAACCAGTTGGGAACGATTTTTTTCACGTTCAATCAAGGCCGATCGATAGGTCTCTGTAACAACTTTCTTTTCTTCTAATAGGGTTGCAACTTGATCGAAAAGTTGCTCTTGATTATCTGCTTCTAAGCAAAAGACTAAGTCTTTGTCAAAGAAATGATCTAATCCCATGACCTTCTCCCTTCATATTTAACTTTTATGGTACAAGTATAACACTATATGAAACCGTTGTCAATGTTTTTTTGTTGTATTTTTGTTTGATTTTTATTTTTTTTGTTTACGAATTAAACATTTAATGATTTCAAACATATTTTTTTATAAATTTTCTTAATAAGTATAATAAAAAAACAGGAACGACTCCTGTTTTCACGATGTTAACTCTTTTTATTGGTCCAACTTTCTTCCACCATTGGAAGGAGATTTTTTTAATACCTCTGGAATACCTTCGAGAGAAACATATCTAAACTTGCCATCATCGGATTTAAAATACCCAGATAATTAAATATTTACCATTCTTAGCAATACAGTTTACTACATAGGCCTCATAGCCACCGATAGTTGATTTTGACCCCCATACCTTGGAAAAGTCTTGACTTTTCTGTTTAGATTCATAAATGCTAGTTGAAATTTGAACAGTTTCAAGCGCAGCGTACTCACTTTCACTAATACCAAACTGCTCAGGTTTAAAGGTATTGAGAGTTACAATATTGACATCCGTCCCATCACAATACTGAATGTCATCTCCACCTTCAATTTCTTTGAAATGAACCCATGATTTAGGAATTTTCACATATCCATAATCATCAGATCCAACTATTTGAGTTTCTTCCGTCTGCTTTTTGCGATGAACTAGGCTCTTGACTTGAAACTTCTTGAACACTAGAAGAGGCTTCTGTCTTTACTTCATTTGTCTTCTCTGAATTGCTACAAGCAATTAGACTAAGACTACAAAGTAAAATTGTAGATAAAGTTATTATTTTTTTCATGATAACTCTCCTTTCACTTCTATTTTAAAGCAAGAAGAGAAAAGTGTCAAAAAAATTACTGTATTTTGAAAATTTACAAAATACAGTAATTGATTTCTTATACTAGATGTCATTCTCACCTAACAACTATTCTTCATCCATGCTCAAGACGCTGAGGAAGGCTTCCTGAGGCACTTCTACAGAACCGATGGCTTTCATACGTTTCTTACCAGCTTTTTGTTTTTCAAGAAGTTTACGTTTACGAGAAACGTCACCACCATAACATTTAGCAAGTACATTCTTACGGAGGGCTTTTAATATCTGTACGCGCGACAATCTTGTGCCCGATAGCTGCCTGAATTGGAACTTCAAACTGTTGACGCGGAATGATTTTCTTAAGCTTATCAACAATGAGTTTCCCACGTTCGTAGGCAAAGTCTTTGTGAACGATAAAGCTGAGAGCATCCACCTTATCACCATTAAGAAGGATATCCATTTTAACCAACTTAGATGGACGATACTCTGACAATTCATAGTCAAAGCTTGCATAACCGCGTGTTGAAGATTTGAGCTTATCAAAGAAGTCAAAGACAATCTCAGCTAGTGGGATTTGATAGATAACATTGACACGATTGTCATCAATATAATCCATGGTCACAAAGTCACCACGTTTGCGTTGAGCTAGCTCCATAACTGCTCCAACAAACTCTTGCGGTACCATGATTTGTGCTTTAACATATGGTTCTTCAATGGTCGCAATCTTTGTAGGATCTGGGAACTCAGATGGGTTAGACACATCCATAGACTCCCCATCAGTCTGATTAACGTTGTAGATAACAGACGGTGCAGTCATAATAAGGTCGATGTTGAACTCACGTTCCAAACGTTCCTGAATAACATCCATATGAAGAAGTCCAAGGAAACCACAACGGAAACCAAATCCAAGAGCCTGGGATGTTTCTGGTTCGAACTGCAAGCTAGCATCATTTAGTTGCAATTTTTCAAGAGCTTCACGAAGATCGTTGTATTTATTTGACTCGATTGGATAGAGACCTGCGAAAACCATCGGATTCATCTGCTTGTATCCTGAAAGTGGTTCAGTCGCTGGATTTGTCGCCAAGGTTACTGTATCACCGACACGTGTGTCCTGAACCGTCTTGATAGATGCCGCGATATAACCAACATCACCTGTCGCAAGAAAATCACGTCCTACAGCTTTAGGTGTGAAGATTCCGACTTCAGTAACATCGAAGGTCTTACCATTGCTCATGAGCTGAATCTTATCACCAGGTTTGACCACCCCATCCATGACACGAACTTGGAGGATAACCCCACGATAGGCATCGTATACTGAGTCGAAAATCAAGGCTTTCAATGGTGCTGACACGTCACCAGTTGGGGCTGGTACTTTTTCGACAATTTGCTCGAGAATTTCTTCGATACCGATACCAGCCTTGGCAGAAGCCAAAACTGCTTCACTAGCGTCTAGACCAATGACATCTTCGATTTCTGTACGCACGCGCTCTGGATCTGCTGCTGGTAGGTCAATTTTATTGATAACTGGAAGGATTTCCAAATCATTATCCAAAGCAAGATAGACGTTTGCCAGGGTTTGAGCCTCAATCCCTTGGGCAGCATCAACGACCAAATAGCACCTTCACAGGCAGCTAGGGAACGTGAAACCTCATAGGTAAAGTCCACGTGTCCAGGTGTGTCAATCAAGTGGAAGATATAAGTCTCACCATCTTTAGCCGTATAATTAAGCTCGATAGCATTAAGCTTGATAGTAATTCCACGCTCACGCTCTAAATCCATACTATCAAGAAGTTGGGCCTGCATTTCACGACTGGAAACTGTCTCTGTCTTTTCCAAAATACGGTCTGCTAGCGTTGACTTTCCATGGTCAATATGGGCGATAATAGAGAAGTTACGAATCTTCTCCTGTCGTTTTTTCAATTCTTCTAAGTTCATCATTCTCTTCCTTTCAGGGTATCTATTAATTATAAATTGTTTTTAACATTTTGACAAGACCATACCCTGTTAGGAGTACTAATCTTCAGCAACAAAGCCATCATTTTCAATGAAGTAATGTTCTGTCATACCTTGGTCGGTAAAGACAATCCCATGAAGGACACCGCCGTAGACAGCCCCTCCATCCATTCCAATCTTACCATCTTCTGTTATCCAGAGTTCAGATGTGCCAGGTTTTTGATCCAACAAACCATAAACAGGAGTATGTCCAAAGACAATGGTTTTTTTCCAGTATGATTAGCTGCTTCGTGGAATGGTTTTCTGAGCCAAACTTTCTTGTAATCTGTCGTTTCATGCCAATCATCCAAAGTCAAATCAATACCAGCATGTACAAAGATATACTTATCTGTTTCAATGACAAAAGGCATTTGACGGATAAACTCCACTAAGTCTGCTGCTTCTGTCTCAACTCGTTTAGCATCTGCTACTCCATCTACTGGTGCATCTAATGGACGGCCTAAAATGGAATTAATGGTTGTATCCCCACCATTACGACGATAGTGGTCATAGCTTTCTTCAGGATTATCCAACCAAGTTAAAAACATATACTCGTGGTTCCCTGATAAGCAGATAGCTCCTTGGTTATCTACCAAATCCTTGACCATTTCAAGAACACGGCGGCTATCTTCTCCTCTATCAATCAAATCTCCAAGAAAGAGTAATTGAGTCTTGCCATCCCATGTTTTAAGTAAGTCTTCTAACATTCCAGCTTTTCCGTGGACATCACCAATTACATAATAGTCTGTCATTTATTTCTCCTTACTTTGTAATAATTCTCTCGCTTGATTCAATGCTGCTTCTGTCACATTCTCTCCAGCCAACATCTTAGCGACTTCTTCAATCCTTTCTTCAACTGTTAACAAGCGAACTGTTGAAACGGTTGAATGTTCATTGCTAATCTTTTCGATGAAGAACTGATAATCTGCAATCGCAATGACTTGAGGAAGGTGAGAAATAGCTAATACTTGACCGTGTTGCCCAATTTTATGAATTTTTTGCGCAATGGCTTGAGCTACACGACCTGAAACTCCCGTGTCCACTTCATCAAAGACGATACTTGTCTTACCTTCCTTACGGGAAAAAGCAGACTTGATAGCTAACATGAGACGAGATAACTCTCCACCAGATGCCACTTTTACTAATGGTTTAAAATCTTCTCCAGGGTTGGTTGAAATGTAAAATTCAACACTCTCATTACCTTCACGACTGAATTTGCCTTGACTAAAACGAACTTGAAATTCAGCTTTTTCCATGTAAAGGTCTTGCAATTCTTGCTTGATTTCAGCTTCTAAGTCCTGCGCTATTTTATGGCGAGCTTGAGCGACTTGACCTGCTAGACCCACAAGATTTTTTTCAAGTTTCTTGAGTTCGATTTCCATATCTTCAGAAGATAGATTATTTCCTGTTAGAAGATTGTATTCATCTGTAATCTTGGCAAAGTATTCAAGGACATCATCGACACTACCACCATACTTACGGGTAATGGTATGAATCAAATCTAGTCGGCTTTCAACCTGCATCAGACGATTACCATCAAAATCTAAATCATCAATAATGGATTCCAAGCGCTTGGTGATATCTTCTAGAACATAATAGGATTCAGAAAGGGAACTTGAAATCTCACGATACTCTGGATCAAACTCTTCAAGACTTTCCATATCATTCATAGCCGAACGAACATTTGCCAGACTAGAAAACTCTTCATTATCCAACATACTATAAGCATTTGTTAAAAGTATCAGCGATATGTTTATGGTTAAGTAGTCTGTCTCTTTCTTGATTGAGAGCAATATCTTCACCAGCTTTCAAATTAGCTGCTTCAATCTCAGCCATCTGAAATTCCAACATCTCAATTCGCGCCTTGTGTTCTTGCTGATTTTTTTTGATATCAAGCACTTGCTTGCGCATACGGCGATAGTTATCGAAACTCATCCGATAGGCTTCTTTTAATTCAAAGAAAGCAGTATCTCCAAACTCATCCAACATCTGGATGTGTCGATGAGGACGCATTAATTCTTCTTGGTCATGTTGACCATGGATATCAACCAGCTGTTGACCAATCGTTCTTAATACTGAAAGATTAACCATCTGTCCATTGACACGACTGATGCTACGACCGTTTTGTAAAATTTCGCGACGAATAATGATTTCATCACTCAATTCTAATCCTTGTTCATCAAAAATTTCTTCTAGCGCGCGATTACTTTCAATTGAAAAAAGACCTTCAATTTCTGCTTTTGGAGCCCCATGACGAATAACTTCTGTTGTAGCTCGGCTCCTAACATCATATTCATAGCGTCAATGATGATTGATTTACCCGCACCTGTTTCACCAGTTAAAACGGTCATCCCTTGTTCAAAATTCAGAGAAATTGATTCGATGATAGCAAAATTTTTAATCGAAATTTCCAGTAACATATAATCCTACCAATTTTTTTAACTTGCTCAAAAAAATATCCTTGGCTGTTTCTTCACTTCTCAATACCATCAAGATGGAATTATCATCAGCAATACAGCTAAAAATTTGGTCAGAAAAAACAGTCATCAACTGACTCTTGACGAAAACAGTATTTCCTGGAATGACTTGCAAATTGATCATATTCCCCATGCGTTCAGCATGAATAATATTGTTTTCTGCCAATTGCAAGCTTCTAACGATTGATTTTGGTAATTCATAAATGTAAGTATTGTCTTTCAATGGAATTTTTACAATACCCTAATTCTTTAATATCTCGGGAGACTGTTGCTTGAGTAGCAGAGATACCCGCTTCTCTCAAGTGTTCAACGATTTCTTCCTGTGTGCCGATTTGATAATCTGTAACAAATCTTCTAATCTTTCTCAAGTCTCTTTTTTTTATTCATCTTTAAATTCTCTATGTGCTTTCTCACAACTTTTTTTCTATTTCAGAACTAACCTGATTGATTGCGTGATCTTCTTTTTCGCAAATAGGCTAAAAAAACTCGATATTCCCATGACCACCTTGAATAGGAGAATAATCCAATCCTAAGACTGAAAAATCCTTCATCAACTGCCATTTTAGTAACTGCTTCTAAAACATTTTGGTGAACTTTGGCATCTCTGATAATTCCATTTTTACCAATCTGTTCTCGACCAGCCTCAAATTGAGGCTTTAACTAGAGCTACAACCTGACCTTGAACGGCTAAAACACGGTGTAAAGCAGGCAAAATAAGGCCTAAGGAAATAAAACTGACATCGATACTTGCGAAACTTGGTTCCTGTTCAAAATCAATTTTTTCCGCATAACGAAAATTAAACTGCTCCATACTGACAACACGAGGGTCTTGGCGTAATTTCCATGCCAGTTGGTTAGTACCAACATCAACTGCAAAAACTAGTTTAGCACCATTTTGCAACATGACATCCGTAAAACCTCCAGTTGAAGCTCCGATATCAATGGTCGTTTGTCCCTCAACTGATAGATCAAAAATATCTAGCGCCTTCTCAAGTTTCAAGCCACCACGACTGACATACTTAAGTTTCTCACCCTTGAGTTTCAACTCTGTATCATCAGGAATTTTTTCTCCTGGTTTATCAAATCGTTCGCCATTTAAAACAGCGACTACCAAACCTGCCATAACACCTCGTTTGGCTTGTTCTCTCGTTTCAAATAAACCTTGTTTGTAAGCTAGTACATCTACTCTTTCCTTAGCCATTGATTCTCAAACTTTCTACTATTTTCACAATTGGTTCCTTATCAAAACTCACAACTTGGCTAATCTCTTCTAGTTTCGCATTAGCTTGATCCAAGGTTTGATTGCAAAACGCTATCGCCTGATCTAATCCCAACAAAGCAGGATAGGTTGACTTTTCGGCTTGCAAATCTTTCTGGGGTGTCTTGCCGATTTCCTCAAAACTTGCTGTAACATCAAGCACATCATCTCTCACTTGGAAAGCCAGGCCAATCAACTCGCCAACTGTTTTAAGCTGCTTCTGAAGATTTTCATCCAATCCAGCAATGATACCAGCCGCTTGGAAAGGAAAAGCTAAAAGTTTACCGGTCTTATTAGCATGGATAGTCTGAAGTTCCTCTAAATTCAAGTGTTTTCCTTCACCTTCCATATCTAAACACTTGACCAGCTACCATTCCCATACTTCCAGAAGCAAGTGATAAATTAGCTATTAAATCAACCTTTGTTTGACTCGGTAAATCAGCTTGAGCAATTAAAGCATAGGGATCCAAAAAAAGCGCATCCCCTGCTAAAATAGCTAGAGCTTCACCATACACCTTATGGTTGGTCAAACGCCCCCGACGATAAATCATCATTATCCATAGCAGGAAGATCATCATGGATCAAACTTCCTGTATGAATCATTTCTAGTGCCGCTGCAACTTGAGCATGTTCCTGAGTGATAGGCACTTGCAAAGAGTCCAAAAACTTCTAAAAAGTAAATATGGACGAATCCGTTTTTACCACCAGCATGTATGGAATAAAGAACAGCTTCTCTTAAACTGGACGCAAATTGTTGGTTGCCATAAAAGTCTTCAAGAGCTGACTCGACCAAAGCTAGTTTTTCCTGCTTGTTCATACCAGTTCACTTTCTGTTCCATCTTCTTGCATCACCTTGACCAAGGTCTTTTCAGCCTTTATCAAGTGTTGCCTGCAATTCTTTTGGATAAGAGCATTCCTTTTTTTGAAAATGCAGAAATAGCATCTTCCAAAGCAATTTCACCATTTTCTAAGCTTTGAACAATCGTTTCAAGTTCTGCTAGATTTTCCTCAAATTTCTTTTGTTTTGACATCTCTTACCTCTAATTCTACTTGACCGTCCCGCATCAACAGTGATACTTGGTCATTTTCTTTCAAATCTTTCGCAGAAGCCACTACGACTTCTCCTTTTTTGACAATTGCATAACCTCTGGCTACAATTCGACTAGTATCTAGCATAAGGAGAGCTTCTGATAGGCGTTTTACTTCTGCTACTTTTGCATCATAGGTCACAGCCATCTGGCTTCGCAGCAGTTTCTTTAATTGCTGGATACGATCCTGATAACGCTGGATTTTGATGATTGGTGATAATTGTTCCAAACGGTGGATTTGTTCTTGAACCTTTTGTTGATTTCGAACCAATTCAGCATTCAGTCCTTGCTTCAGTCGCAGCTGTAACTGATCCAAGCGTTGTAGATAACCGTCATATAAACGCTCTGGTTGTCTGAAGATGACCGATTGACTGAGGATTCTCAAAGCTTCTTGTTTCTTTGACAAACTATGCTTAACCGCTGTAGTCATGCGTTTTTCTTGATTCTGAAGATAGGTCAAAAGATCTAACTTAGTTACTGGTGTAGCGAGTTCAGCAGCAGCTGTCGGCGTTGCCGCTCTCTTATCAGCAACAAAATCAGCCAGAGTGACATCTGTTTCATGACCTACACTCGAAATAATCGGTAAACGAGATTCAAAAATTGCTCGAACTACAATTTCTTCGTTAAAGGCCCAAAGATCTTCAATGGATCCACCACCACGGCCGATAATCAGAACATCTAAGTCATCTCGTTCATTGGCTCGAGTTATATTACGAGCAATCTCCTCTGCAGCACCCTCACCTTGAACTTTAGTAGGATATAAGACAATTTCCACACCTGAAAAGCGTCTGCTGACTGTAGTGATGATATCTTGAATCACAGCACCACTTCGACTGGTCACCACACCTATTTTTTTTGAAAATTGTGGTAAAGATTGTTTAAAGCGTTCTTGAAATAAACCTTCTTCTGCCAGTTTCTTCTTAAGCTGTTCAAATTGGATAGCCAAGGCACCAACACCATCTGGTTCAGCTTTTTCAATAATAATCGAATAGCTTCCACTTGGCTCATAGACTTGGACGCGACCAACTACATTGATCTTCATCCCTTCTTCCAAGTCAAATCCCAAACGTTGGTAGATACCTGACCAAATGGTCGCCTGAATAACCGCTCGGTCATCTTTAAGAGAAAAATACTGATGGGTTGGACGCTTACGGAAGTTAGAGACTTGACCAGTTAAATAGACCCGTTCCAAGTAGGGGTCTTTATCGAATTTCATTTTTAAATACTTGGTCAAAGTTGTAACCGATAAATACTTTTCCATCTCTACCTCCTTCTTTTCTCTAGTTTTTCCTGGGTATTATTATACCAAAAATATGCTTAAAAATCTTGAATTTCCACCTAGAATAGTGAAAGATACAGGGAATTTATGTGTGAAATAATTTCTTAATATTTTTGCCCCCTGAACATCAAAAAGCCCTTCGGATAAAATCCGAGGGGCTTAAAACGTTGTTAAATCAACGGCCGAACTTTTGAGTTTCAAGGTTCGGGATAAAATAGTTCACTGAACTATTTTATTTTTTCAAGTTGTAGAATGATTTCAATCCACGATATTCAGCTACTTCACCAAGTTGGTCTTCGATACGAAGCAATTGGTTGTATTTAGCGATACGGTCTGTACGTGAAAGTGAACCAGTCTTGATTTGTCCTGCGTTTGTTGCAACTGCGATGTCAGCGATTGTTGAATCTTCAGTTTCACCTGAACGGTGTGATACAACTGCAGTGTAACCAGCTTCTTTAGCCATTTCGATAGCGTCGAATGTCTCAGTAAGAGTACCGATTTGGTTAACTTTGATAAGGATTGAGTTAGCAGCGCCTTCAGCGATACCTCTTTCAAGGTAAGCAGTGTTTGTTACGAAGAAGTCATCACCAACCAATTGAACTTTACCACCAAGACGTTCAGTAAGAGCTTTCCAACCGTCCCAGTCGTTTTCGTCCATACCATCTTCGATAGTGATGATTGGGTATTTGTTTACCAATTCTTCAAGGTAGTCGATTTGTTCTGCAGAAGTACGAACAGCAGCTCCTTCACCTTCGAATTTAGTGTAGTCGTAAACTTTACGTTCTTTATCGTAGAATTCTGATGATGCACAGTCAAATCCGATAAATACGTCTTTACCTGGAACATAACCAGCAGCTTCGATAGCAGCAAGGATAGTTTCAACACCGTCTTCAGTTCCTTCGAAACGAGGAGCGAATCCACCTTCGTCACCTACGGCTGTTTCAAGACCACGAGATTTAAGGATTTTCTTAAGAGCGTGGAAGATTTCAGCACCCCAACGAAGAGCTTCTTTGAATGTTGGTGCACCAGCAGGTACGATCATGAATTCTTGGAAAGCGATTGGAGCATCTGAGTGAGAACCACCGTTGATGATGTTCATCATTGGAGTTGGAAGAACTTTAGTGTTGAATCCACCAAGGTAGCTGTAAAGTGGGATTTCAAGGTAGTCAGCAGCAGCACGAGCTACAGCGATAGACACACCAAGGATTGCGTTTGCACCCAATTTACCTTTGTTAGGAGTACCGTCAAGTGCGATCATAGCACGGTCGATAGCTTGTTGGTCACGTACATCGTAGCCGATGATTGCTTCAGCGATGATGTTGTTTACGTTGTCAACAGCTTTTTGTGTACCAAGACCACCGTAACGAGATTTGTCACCATCACGAAGTTCAACTGCTTCGTGTTCACCAGTAGAAGCTCCTGATGGAACCATACCACGTCCGAAAGCACCTGATTCAGTGTAAACTTCTACTTCAAGTGTTGGGTTACCGCGTGAGTCTAGGACTTCGCGAGCGTAAACATCAGTAATAATTGACATTTTTTACTCTCCTTATTGAGTTAAATTTTTACACCTCTATGATACCTTAAAAAGACACCTTTTTCAAGGAAAAACGTTATCTTTGTGCAAATTTTCCTTAAGTTTATAAAGTAATCGCTTTCTTTTATCTGTTTTCTCCTTTATTTTATGATATACTATTTTTATGACTGATGTATCAAAACAAATCCTAGAAAAGGCTCATGGCGGGCTTAAACTAAATCCAGATGAACAGAGACGTTTTCTCGGAACTTTCGAGGAAAGGGTCCTTGGCTATGCAGACCTTGAAACGGCTAATGATGATAAATTTCAAAAGGGTTATGTATCTATTTTAGTGAGTCTAAAAAAAGAAACTGAACCTCTTTTTGTCAAAATTTCTCCTCAGGTAGTATTTGAAAAGCAGGTCTATTATCTAAAACAAGCCAAAGATGCTGACTGCCAAGCGACTATCGTTTCAGAAGATCACAATTCATCCCCTTTTGGCTTGATTATTCATAGTGATGCCCCTGTTCAAATTAATGAAAAAGATCTTAAAAAGGCCTTTCCAGACTTGTGGCAAGAGAAAGAGACCAAAGCTCCTACTTCTTTTTGGAAAAAATGGTTTGGTTAATGCTTTTTCAAAGCTAAGATTTGACCAATGTTTGTAGCTGTATATTCTAAATAGATAGCGGCATTTTTTAGACTGTCTTCCAGGGGTTCACTTTTTTCTAGTATAGAAAAGGCTGCAACGATATTTTCAAATGGTAAGGGTGGTAAATCCTCTGATAGACTCCCACAAATAGCAATAACTGGAACACTATTTGGTGTTCTTTTTGCTACACCGATTGGAGCCTTGCCAGCTAAGCTTTGAGTGTCTAATCTACCTTCACCAACGATGACAAGATCTGCATCCGCAACTTTCTGATCAAAACCGATTAAATCTAAACAAGTTTGAATACCAGAAACAATTGTTGCTCCAGCAAAAGCACATAAGCCCGCTGCAATACCACCACCTGCTCCAGCTCCTTCCAGTTTTAAGATTTCAGGGGCAACTTTTCGATAGAAGTTTTCAATTGCAGAATCAACTTCATGAAATTGAGCTGGATTTAAGCCTTTTTGCTTCCCAAATGTGTAAGTGGCACCGTGTGGTCCACAGAGAGGATTGGTCACATCTGCTAAGATTTTAATTCGCACATCATAAGGAATAGATATAACTTTCTCCTTTAAGATATCAGTAATTTCAAACAAGGACTGACCAATATCTAAAAGTTCATCTCCATTTTTGTCATAGAACTGGTAACCAAGTCCTGAAGCAATACCAATCCCACCATCGTTACTGGATGTCCCACCAACTCCGATATAGATTTCTTTCATTCCATGCTCTATTAAATGCAGAATCAGTTGACCAATCCCCTTTGTTTGAATCTTCAGGGGATTTCGTTTTTCAATAGGAATTTTAGAAAGACCTATCAAATCCGCAACTTCAAATAAAGCGAGAGTTTCTTTATAAACATAAGGCATTTGCACCTCATCTCCAAAGGGACCTGTTACCTGAGTTGTATGTTCTTCAAGACCTAAAGCACTTTTTATGGCGTCTACTGTTCCTTCACCTCCATCGCCAACAGGTAAGAGCAAACATTCCGATTCAGGTAGAGCCTTTTGAAGGCCTTGTTTAATAGCTTTTGCTACTTCACTTGCAGGGAGACTCTCCTTAAAAGAGTCAGGTGCGATAACAATTTTCATACACTCTCCTTTCTAATCAAAATAAATCTATCAGCTTCAATACTCTTGAGAAATCTCTTTCTTCAATTTGAAGGGGAATTTCCTCTTTCACGATTGCTTTGGCACAGAAACCAATGCCGATTCCAGCTCTCTTTAACATTGCTAAATCATTAGCTCCATCTCCAATAGCAATGATCCTCTCAATAGGAAGGTCTAATTCTTTGCCCCATCTTACCAGAGTCTCTTCCTTGACTTCCCTAGTAATGATTTCTCCTTCAAGTTTTCCTGTCAAAAATCCATCCTTTACTTCAAGTCGATTTGCAGCAATAAGCCTAATACCAAGTTCGGTCGCCAGTCTTTCTACAATAGGTAAAAATCCACCCGAAACTAGACCGACCTCAATATCCTGTTCTTGAAGAAATTTGATAAACTGCTTAGCATTCTTACTGAGATGGATCTGGCTATAAAGTCGTTCAAATACATCAAGAGAAAGCCCTTCTAGCAAGGAAACACGTTTTCTCAGGCTTTCTTCAAATCTAGTTCTCCACTCATAGCTTGGGCAGTCAGTAGAGCTACTTCATTTTCACACTCTGCTTCTTTCCCCAACAAATCAATAACTTCCTCTTCGATCAAAGTACCGTCCACATCCAGTACACAGAGCCCTCTAGTTTTACTCATATAACTTCCTTACTTTTCTCATTTCAAAAAATCGTATGAAGATCTCATACGATTTTAACTATTTAATTTGCTAGGCTGTGGTACAAATCAAGATATGACTTGCAGGCTGTATCCCAAGAGAAATCACATTCCATAGCTTGAACTTGCATATTTTTCCAAACATCAGGATGGTTGTGATAAACATCCAAAGCTGTTTGCAATGCCCAGTTGAGCCAGTATGGAGTTAGGTTGTTAAAGCTAAAGCCTGTACCTGTTCCTTCAATTGGATTAAAGGCTCGAACAGTATCTCTAAGTCCACCCACCTCGTTTACTAAAGGAAGCGTACCATATCTCATTGCCATCATTTGTGAAAGTCCACACGGTTCAAAGCGACTTGGCATGAGGAAAATATCACATGCTGCATAAATCTCTTGAGCTAATTTCACATCGAAAGTAATATTTGCAGAAAGTTTTTCTGGGAATACTTGACTAAACCAAGAGAAAGCTTGTTCAAATCCTGGATCTCCAGTTCCCAAGAGAACAATTTGAATATCCTCTTGAAGCATACGATGCAGGCTTTCAACCACCACATCAAAGCCCTTCTGACAAGTCAAGCGTGACACGATACCAATCATTGGTACATCAGGACGTACTGGAAGACCAACTCTTTCTTGAAGTTTCGCTTTATTTTGAGCTTTTCCTGACAAATCAGATTTGTTAAAATGATACTCAAGTAAAGCATCCGTCTCTGGGTTGTACAAATCTGTATCAATACCATTAACAATACCTGAAACCTTACCAGATTCCATACGAAGAATCTGATCAATACCGCAACCAAATTCTGTAGTCATGATCTCATAAGCATAGCTCGGTGACACAGTTGATACACGGTCTGCATAGAGAATCCCTGCCTTCATCCAGTTAAGGCAATCATTCCACCTCACAGTTCCATCAGCATAGCGCTCAAATCCAACCCTGAACAAGTCCCAAAGCATGCTTTCAGAGAATTGACCTTGAAATTCCAAGTTATGAATGGTCAAAACAGTCTTGATTCCTTGGTAAGCTTGAATCCATCTGTATTTTTCTTTTAACAAGAACGGGATCATTGCTGTATGGTAGTCATGAGCGTGGAGGACATCAGGGATAAATCCGATACGCTCCATAGCTTCAAGGGCAGCAAGTTGGAAGAAGGCAAAGCGTTCACCATCATCAAAATCTCCATACACATGTCCGCGGAAGAAATAGTATTGATTGTCAATAAAGTAGAAAGTAACACCGTTTAAAACAGTTTTCTTAATTCCACAAAATTGTCTGCGCCAACCAACGTATACTTCGAATTGAAGAACATCTTCAATCTGATCACCAAACTTGGCTTCAACCATGTCATAGTAGGGTAAGATAACAGCAACTTCATGCCCAGCTTTTACTAATGATTTTGGAAGTGCTCCGATAACGTCTCCCAATCCACCTGTTTTTGAAAAGGGAGCGCCCTCTGCTGCTACAAATAAAATTTTCATGAAAGGACATCCTCTGTTACTTTTTCGCCTTTTTTTATGACAACAGGGTTTTCTGCTGTACCTCGAATAACAACTCCATCAGCTACTTCAGCACCCTTATCAATAATTGCATGCTCAACTTGAGCACCTTCACCAATGACAACACGAGGGAAAACAATAGATTCTTTAACTAAGCTATCTTTATGAATTTGAACATTACGAGAAATAACCGAACGAACAACTTTACCTTCGACAATACTACCAGAAGCAAACTGCGAAGTATTTACTTCACAACCAGGTGCATAATAAGTTGGTTCCTCGTTTTTAACCTTTGTATGAATCTTTTGATTTGGTGAGAACAAAGAGTAGAATTTATGCTGATCAAGCATATCTAAATTAGCTTGGTAATATGTTTCTACTGAATGAATATTGGCTAGGTATCCTGTGTATTCATATGCAAAAGCACCTTCTTTGGCTGCCAAATCACGAAGAACATAACGTAATTTTTCTGGATACTCTTTTTGAGCTTCTTCTTCTAGACGCTTAATCAACCATTGAGTGTCTACAACAAAGATATCTGTCGACATGTTGTAGAATTCTTGGTTTGATTTTTTATCAAAGAGTTTGTGAGAAACCACGTGGTCAGTTTCGTCGATATCAAGGATTGCATTTACTTCTGAAATATCTTTCTTAGGTAATTTCTTATAAACTACTGTAATCGGTGATTTTGTTGTATTATGCAAATGGAAAACTTGATTGAGATCAATATTCACCAAAACATCAGAGTTCAAGGAAACTGTTTGGTCTGAACCTGAACGTTTTAGGTAAGTCAAAAGTTGTTGATAGTATTCTTTACCAACAGTGCTACTTTCTACACGAGTATTGTAGATTCCAAGATAGTAGTGGCTAAGAAGTGTATTCAAGCCCCATTCACGTCCTGAACGAATATGGTCAAATACAGAGCTGATGTTATCTTGTTGGAAAATTCCAAAGATACTACGAACACCTGCATTAGCTAAACTTGAAAGTGGGAAGTCAATCAAACGATACTTTCCTCCAAATGGTAAAGTTGCCACTGGACGGTTACTTGTCAAGGTTGACATATCATGGAAACCAACGGTATTTCCTAAAATCGCTGAATATTTATCAATCTTCATCTGTTGCTACCCCCACTACTTCGTTATATCCGACTACTTGTACTTCTTCTGTACCATCAATTTCAACACCATCGGCAATAATTGCACCTTCACCGATGATTGCACGTGTAATTTTAGCTCCTCTACCGATAACTGCTCCACTCATGATGACAGAATCAACAACTTCTGCTCCCTTACGAACTTGAGCAGCTGTAGAAAGGATAGAGTGTTTTACTGAACCATTTACGTAACAGCCATCCACTACAAGAGAGTCTTCTACATGAGCATGTTCTCCAATAAAGTTTGGTGGAGCGATAAGGTTACGAGAATAAATTTTCCATTGACGGTTACGACTATCTAGAGCATTCTCTGGAGAGATGTATTCCATATTTGCTTCCCAGAGTGATTCGATAGTACCAACGTCCTTCCAGTATCCATTGAATTCATAAGCATAGACACTCTCGCCTGTTTCAAGATAATTTGGAATAACATTTTTACCGAAGTCTGACATATCTAGGTTGGCCTTTTCAGCTGCAACTAGCATATTACGAAGTCGTTTCCAGTCAAAGATATAGATACCCATTGATGCCTTAGTTGATTTTGGTTCAGCTGGTTTTTCTTCAAACTCAACAATACGATTATTAGCATCTGTATTCATGATACCAAAACGGCTAGCTTCTTTTAGTGGTACATCCAAGACAGCAACTGTCAAGCTGGCATTATTGTCCTTGTGTGATTGGAGCATATCATCATAGTCCATCTTGTAGATATGGTCACCTGAAAGGATCAAAACATACTCAGGATTGATACTGTCGATATAGTCGATGTTTTGGTAAATGGCATGACTTGTACCTTCAAACCAACGGTTTCCTTCACTTGCAGAGTAGGGTTGAAGGATAGAAACACCTGTGTCAATACCGTCTAGACCCCAACTAGAACCATTACCAATGTGGCTGTTGAGAGCTAGTGGTTGATACTGTGTAATAACCCCAACATTATGGATACCAGAGTTGGCACAGTTTGAAAGAGCGAAGTCAATGATACGGTAGCGCCCACCAAATTGCACGGCAGGTTTAGCAATGCTTTGAGTGAGTTTACCGAGACGAGTTCCTTGCCCACCAGCAAGGATTAAAGCTAGCATTTCATTCTTCATTTTCTACTCCTTTTTGAGTTTTATTAGCGACTTTCTTAGTAGGTTTTATGCGACGTTTGATTTTCCAAATACTTGCTCCCATAGCTGGCAAGGTAAATGTCAAAGTCTGCTCATAATCCTTCCACAATCCTTCTTGAGTTTGAACAGTTTGGTTATGCTCTTTCCACACACCACCCCATTGTTCTAACTCTGTATTCCAAATTTCTTCATAAATACCTGCAACAGGAAGACCAATTGTAAAATCAGGACGTTCAACCGGTGCCATATTGAAGACACAGACTAGCATCTCGCCTTTCTTGCCTTTTCGGATAAAGGAAAGAACACTCTGATCTCTGTTATCCGCATCAATAATTTCAATACCGTCATAGCTTGTATCAATTTCCCAAAGACAACGGTGGTCTTTATAAAGCTGATTCAACTGTGATGTAAGTATTTCATCTTGGCATTCATCGGATCTTCTAGGTTAGACCACTCTAATTGCTCTTCGGATTTCCACTCTAGGAATTGACCAAACTCACTACCCATAAAGAGTAATTTCTTACCAGGGTGACAAATTTGATAAGTGTAGAGGTTTCTCAAACCAGCAAACTGATTGTAACGATCACCCCACATCTTATGCATCATACTCTTCTTACCATGTACAACCTCATCATGTGAGAATGGTAGGAGATAATTTTCATTAAAGACATACATGAAGCTGAAAGTCACAAGGTTAAAGTCATACTTGCGGTAAATTGGATCTTCTTCGTAGAAACGTAGGATATCATTCATCCAACCCATGTTCCACTTGTAGTCAAATCCAAGTCCACCCATTTCCTTCATACCGGTAATCTTGGTACCTGAAGAAGACTCCTCTGCAATCATCATAACATCCGGATGAGCTAGCTTAATAACATCGTTCAAACGTTGAAGGAAATAATAGCCTTCATAGTTGAGATTACCACCGTCTTTATTTGGTGTCCATGGAGCATTGTCATAATCTAGATAGAGAATATTACTTACGGCATCTACACGAATACCATCTAGGTGATAGAAATCAATCCAGAACTTAATACTAGAAATCAAGAAAGATTGGACTTCATTTTTACCTAAATCAAAGTTGAGTGCTCCCCAACCGTAGTTGTTAGCCTTATTATGATCTTGGTATTCAAAAGTTGGTGTGCCATCATAGTATGCTAAAGCATCATCATTGATTGTAAAGTGACCTGGCACCCAATCCACAATTACACCGATATTGTTGATATGACACTCCTCAACGAAGTCTTGAAACTCTTCTGGACGTCCATAAGCATGCTCCAAAGCGAAGTAACCCATGAGCTGATAACCCCAACTCAAACCAAGTGGGTGAGCCATCAAAGGCATAAACTCGATATGAGTATAGTTCATCTCAACGAGATAAGGAATGAGCTCTTCTTTGAGTTGAGCAAAGCTATAAGGTGTTCCATCAGGATTTCTCTTCCAAGATCCTGCATGCGCCTCATAAATGTTGACCGGTCTCTCAAAAAATCCCCAACGTTTTCTGCGAGCTAACCAGAGCCCGTCCTTCCATTTTTTTTCAGGAATTTCTGTTAAAACTGCTCCTGTTCCCGGACGTGCTTCATAGCGTACTGCCAAGGGATCAATCTTCATGAGCTGATGGCCATTAGCACGAGTAATATGATATTTATAAATATGTCCCTCTTGAGCTAAAGTTGTAAAAACTTCCCAAACTCCAGATTCATTACGAACCATGGGGATTTGATTTTCAACCCAATTAGTAAAATCACCAACTAGATGGACAGCCTGCGCATTTGGCGCCCAGACACGGAATGTATAGCCATACTCACCGTCTCTTTCTTCACGATGCGCTCCTAAATAGTGTTGAAGATGGAAATTTTTCGCCACTAGTAAAAGTTCTTAAAAGCTTCTAATTTATCCATAAATCCCCCTTTTTAATTGAAAGCGTTTTTCTTATTTTTATTATACTACCTTTTTAAGAGAAGTTTCAAGTAAATTACTATATTTTTAAAAAAATTATTTTGAAAAATCTGAAAATAATTCTCTGATGCGTCCTGGGAAAAATCATTTTAATTTTTCCAATTTATCTTCGCCTCTTTTCATTTTCTTACATTTTTATATAATAGTAACAAAAATATTCGGATTTAAGCAATTTTTTTAGCCTTATATTTTTTTGAAAAAAATATTAAAAAAATCCGTAAATATTGAGTTTATAACATTCAATTTAGATTGCAACTATTCAGAAACAAGGGATTTCTCCCAAAAAAATAGAGCAGATCTTCCAATCTGCTCTTTCTTTATTTACTATTCTTTACGATTTATCTGAACTTCTTTGAAAAACAAATTTCTCTGGATTTTTTTTGATAAAACTTAGTTCATTCTCATTTCCATCATAATCATAGACAAAATCATCTGCTTCATCCAACTTCTGATAAAAATCATCGCCATACTCTTCTTCCATCTGTGTTAGCAGCTCAGTTCTCTCTTCTCTAACAAAGGAGATGGTTCCACCAAAGTATGCAAGAAGATTTTTAAAATTAGAAGCATGCTCCTTCATTCCAAATAGTTCGAAGCCCTTTAAAGTATCTTTCCAGACAATCCCTGTCGAATTATCGAAAAATTGATAGTGACCTCCATTGTTTACTTCGATAAAATACCAGATAATTGCCAGAAGGTATCTTTGTTCTAAAGTAAAGATTTTTGCAGAATCGAGATAGTCTTTATAGGTGTTATAGATGTTAACAGTTTCGTATACTGGTTTAATAATATCCCAAGAGTCTTCTGCATTTTGAACATCTTCTATCTTAATATTCTTGTATAATTTCTTATTCTGTGCAGTTTTCATTTCTTGATTTGTTTCATTAACATCTTCAAAATAGTATTTTTGTAGCAGGGGATAATCTGTTGGCTTGCCTTCAAAAACTTCCTTTAGATAACCTACTTTAACCAACTCAATACACCATTCAATGACTGGACTTGTTGGGGAAGAAACATTTTTGATAGCATTTTCTAATAAATCTAGAGCCTGATTAGCTTCAGTTTCAAAGTCCTTGTTCGGATCACTAGATAAACGCCAATGGGTAAAACCATTTCGATAATACCAAATAGCATCCCTATCTTCTTCAGAAACCATCTCTAAAACTCTTTTGGCTTCTTCGAATTGACTCCAATTATTATAGACTTTGGCTAGTTCACTAAGGACTAGTCCACTTAAATTTTCTAAGCCAAGCTCTAAAAGAATTTCTATTACTTTCTCGAATTGGAAGTTATGCTTAATGTCTTTAAGACACTGAACTTTCTCCGATTCATTTAATGTGATAAATGTTTCCAGCGTAATTATATTGATATCCATAGGTATCTCCCACTAAAACTAATGAACTTTTATAATTTTTAATTCAATTTGTAATGAAACTTCTGCTTTTTCTATCGTCTCCAAGATAAACTTTCTAGAAGTATAGGCCGGGATAAAAAATCCCGACCTCGTTTTTTTAGTAGAAATGAGTCTTTGAAACATTTTGTTCATTCATTGGACTCTGCAAGATAGTTTTGTCCTACACTTCACTGACTCTGTCTTCAATCTAAGACTTACGCTAAAACATTCAAGACTGCCACACTGACATCGTCAATAGCATTTTCTTGATTAGAACGGCTATTGGTTACCAACATTTCTAGGTTCCCTGCATTTTCATAGTAATATGAAGCCCCTTTGGCATTGAATACAACCAAGAAGTGCTCTTCACCACCATGAATCTCATAGACAATCCAACCACTATTTTCAATGGCCGTGTGTACAAAGACATGACGGTAGACTTCTTCATAAGTAGGGTATGAAAAGGCACTGTTTTGTGTTTTGAGTCGTATAATTTGACGGACAAACTCGATACTATCTTGACGCTCATTGATCAAATCCCAGTTGACTTGGTTGACGCTATCAGGCGCATTGTAACTATTCATTGCTCGCTCACGATCTGCATGAGTTAACTCACCATTTTCTCCTGTAGCTACAAGCTTGGTACGACCAAACTCTTGCCCCAGCTCCATGAAGGCCATCCCTTGCATGAGAAGGTTCATGGCTGTCGCTGTTTCTACTTTCTTCATGATACGTTTTTCGCTCTCCGATGGATGAAGGGTTCTAAGTAAATCATGCAAATTGTAGTTATCGTGGGCTTCTACATAGTTAAGAACCTGGTTTGGACTGAGATAAGAACCGAGCTCTCGACTTCCAAGAATAGCCTTTGCGAGGATCGGCTCAGTACCTGCTCCACTGACGAAGCCAGATTTGATAGAGCCATAGACTTCACAACCTTTGACCGCATCACGTTGATTATCATTAAAGAATCCAATGTTTGGTAACTGGTAGGCATTGTCTTTCTTAGCCTTATCATAAGGAGCAAGACCAGTTCCCATATCCCATCCTTCTCCATAAAGGATGATTTTAGGATCGACTTCGTCCATAGCCCAACGAATCATCTGCATAGTTTTGACATCATGGATTCCCATCAAATCAAAGCGGAAACCGTCAATATTGAATTCTTTACCCAGTAGAGAAGAGAATCAATCATATATTTACGGAACATTTCATGCTCACTGGCAGTTTCGTTACCGACTCCTGTTCCATTTTGGTAGGTTCCGTCATGGTTCATTCGATAATAATAATCGGGAACCGTTGTTTGGAATGGTGCATCCACCGTTGAGAAGGTATGATTGTAAACAACATCCATAATAACACCGATACCAGCATCGTGATAAGCTTGGACCATGGCTTTCAAATCACGGATAGCTTGACCTGGATCATTTGGATTTGTAGACATACTAGTTTCTGGAGCATTATAGTTTTGTGGATCATATCCCCAGTTATAAGTTACATTTCCATCAGCGTCGTATTCTTTATGACGGTCAGCAATTGGTTGCAACTGAACATAGTTGACACCGAGTTCTTTGATGTAATCAAACGCAGTCGATTGACCATATTGGTTAACTGTTCCAGTTTGCGCTGCACCTAAGAAGGTTCCTCTTAATTCTGGCGCAACACCAGATGTTTCAGACTTAGTCAAATCACGGATGTGCATTTCATAAATGACTGCTTGGCAAGGATTTTCCAAACGCCAAGTTGCTTCCGTACCATGCTTGACCTCAAAGCCTTCAACCTGTCGATCTTGATTTGAGACAATGGCTGAACGTTTTCCATCAGGACTTGTCGCTATTGTATATGGATCACGAGTTAATGACTGGTGATGAGGAAAGTCAATTTGGTAGTGGTAAGCACGACCTGCTAAGTTTTCTGGAACTGTTAAACTCCAAACACCAATGGTATTATACTTGTGGCTATAGGAATAACTATTTCCTCGCTCCATTTCAAAGATTTTAAGGATAGGAGCGTCATTGCTCGCTGATTCATAGACAACTACTTGGACAGATGTAGCTGTTGGTGCCCATAAGCTAAAACTTGTTTCATTTTCAGAAACTTGACATCCCAACTCTCCTTGATAACCCCAATGGTGATCGAAACTCGCACTATTGATTGCCTTGTCAAAAGCAAAAGGATTTTGGTCTTTATAGTGGGGACTGGCAATAGCTGGATTTTCAGAATAATAAACTGTGTCATCTCCATCCAAAATCCAAACCTCTGTCAAAAGTGGATAGTAATTGAAGCGAATAGGATATTCTTTGCTGATACCTTCTTTTTCAACGCTAAAAGTCATGGTCTCAAGGGCTACTTCACTCGATTGAGTCAGTGAAAATTTAGCTCCAAAATATTCTTCTTCTTTGATAAGCTCTACTGAATCTACTGTTTTTTTACTGAAACTGCAAGCCTCGTAGGCTTCATCCTTACGATGATAATGAATAAGTACAGGATAATTGTACATAGTTCTCCCTAATTTCTAAATTAAATTTGATTTTATATGTTACTAATAATTTCTTGATCAATCGCCTCACAATTCACAAAAAACTCAATGTGATTATGACATACTTCCAAATCTACTGGTGTGTCACCACCGTATTCTCCATCAAGATTAAGCATAAACGGCTCTTCCTGATCCAAAGTTTCAATTCGGAGTTTACTAGTTTTCAGATATTCAACATTGACATCTGATACGTGTTGGCCTCCGTTCATGGCTTGAACTAGCAGACTCAACATATCTAGGATTTTATCTGTCTTTACTAGAATAAGCGTGAAATTGCCATCATCCAGCTTGGTATCAGGTGCAAATTGCTCAAATCCACCGATAGAATTGGTCAAGGCAACAAAGACAAGAGAAACTTCTCCTGTAAAAATTCCCCAATCATGGTAAATACGAACAGGACGGGCTTTGGATTTTGGGAACATCTCGATGCCTTTAGCAACGTAGGCCAGATAACCCAGACGCGTCTTTAGTTCACTCGGAACACTAAAAGTTAACTCCGTAAGAGCTCCTGCCGCAGCAATATTGATGAAATACTTATCGCCAAAAGCACGACCAATATCAATTTTCTTGGTTTCATTTTTGGCAATGATCTTCGCTGCAGCAACTGGATCCCCCATAGGGATTTTCAATGCTCTTGCATAGTCATTGGTAGTTCCAGTAGGAATGATGGCTATCTTTGGACGATGTTCCAGAGGTGCAATTCCATTAACCACTTCGTTGATGGTGCCATCGCCACCAGCTACTAAAACCAAATCAAAGCCAGCTTTTGCAGCTCTTTCTGCTTCTTTCTGGGCTGACAGGTGTTCAGGTTTGGTTTGGAAAGCACTGGTTTCATAGCCTATGCTCTCTAACACTTCTAGGACTTCTGCGATATTTTGCTTGATCATTTCCTGGCCTGATGTCGGATTATAAATGAGACGTGCGCGTTTTTTTTTCTTCTTTCATAGCTTACAAACTCTCAAGCCAAGCTTCATCACGAATCTCTATTCCCAGTTCTTGTGCTTTTTGGAGCTTGCTTCCTGCATCTGCTCCTGCTACAACAAGGTCTGTTTTTTTCGACACACTACCAGTAACCTTGGCTCCTAGACTTTCTAATTTATTTTTAGCTTCTGAGCGATTAAGACGCTCTAGCTTTCCTGTCAATACGACAGTTAGACCAAACAAGGCTGCATTTGCTGCAACAGTCTGTCCTTTGTAGTCTAGATTAACACCTGATTCTTTCAATTCCCTTAAAAGGATTTCAGAACCCTCTGTAGCAAAATAGGTCTGAAGGCTTTGGGCAATGACACTTCCCAAACTTTCGATACTTGCAATTTCTTCAGGATTGGCTTGTGCTAGCGATTCGATTGAGTGGAAGTTTTGTAAAAGCAACTGACTTACCTTACTTCCTACATGACGAATCCCCAAACCAAACAAGAGTTTTTCAGCAGAATTTTCTTTGGATGCTTGAATAGCCTGGTAGAGCTTTTGAGCAGATTTTTCCTTGACGCCATCCAGCAAGAGCAAATCTTCCACAGTCAAACGATAAATATCTGCAACATCCTTAACCAAATTGGCGGCAAATAATTTCTCCACGATTGATGAGCCAAGGCCAGAGATATTCATAGCATCACGGGATGCGAAGTGCGTCAAGCCTTCCTTGATTTGAGCAGGGCATCGCGGATTGATACAACGAAGAGCAACCTCATCTTCAAAAGTGCAAAAAGCTTACTGTCACAACTTGGACAGTTTGTTGGGAATATCTAGTCTTTCCTCTGACACTCGCTTGGATTCTACCACTCGTAGAACAGCTGGAATGATATCCCCTGCCTTATAGACAATGACTGTGTCATCCTTACGGATATCCTTTTCAGCGATATAGTCAACATTATGAAGAGTTGCACGACTTACAGTTGTACCTGCAAGTTGCACTGGAGTAAGATTAGCAGTCGGAGTCACAACTCCTGTACGTCCCTACTGTCCAGTCAACAGAAAGAAGTTTCGCTTCTTTTTCTTCTGCTGGGAATTTATAAGCGACTGCCCACTTAGGTGCTTTGACTGTAAATCCTAGTTGCTCCTGACCAGCTAGATCATTGACCTTAATCACAACTCCATCGATATCATAAGGCAACTGATCTCTTTCTCGACCAATTTCTTGAATAAACGCCCAAACCTCATCCATACTATGAGCTAATAGACGTCTTTGATTAACCACAAAGCCTAATTGTTCTAAATGTTTCAAAACCTTCTCTTGACTATCCCGAGTTGAAGGACTAGCTTCCTGATAAAGGAAGGTTGCAAGATTACGTTTGGCTACTACTGCTGTATCTAACTGACGAAGGGTTCCTGCAGCAGCATTTCTTGGATTGGCAAATTCTGGCTCCCCATTTTCTTGACGAGATTGATTGACCTGGTCAAAAGAAGCTCTCGGCATATAACATTCACCACGAACAGTAATATCTAATTTTTCTGGTAATGATAACGGAATGTCTTTCACTCGTTTAAGATTTTCAGTGATGTTTTCACCGATGGAGCCATCACCTCGAGTTGCCCCAGCAACAAAAATTCCCTGCTCATAAGTCAAGGAAATCGATAAACCATCAATCTTCAACTCACAAATATAAGTGACATCATCCAATTCTTTACGAACACGCGCATCAAAGGCGTCGAGTTCTTCACGTGAAAAAAAGCATCCTGCAAACTATAGAGAGGATACTGATGACTATATTTCTCAAACCCATCAAGAATCTTTCCACCAACACGATGTGTCGGACTTTCTGGTAAAACTTGGTCAGGATGAGCTTTTTCTAACTCTACCAATTCACGATAAAGACGGTCATACTCACTATCAGATACAGATGGATTATCACTTGTATAATACTCTGTCGCATAGCGATTGAGCAGTTCAACGAGCTCTTTCATTCTTTCATTCATAGAACCATTTTACCATAAAAAGGACTCTATAAACAATAATCAAGCTCTAAAAAAGAAAATGAGAAGGATATTTCTATCGCTTCTCACTTTTAGTTATTTTTTACGATTCAAAATAGCGTTCAAGACGATGGCTACTGTACTTGCAATGACAATACCATTTGAGAAGAACATTTGTAATTCAGTCGGTAAAGTATTGAAGAGATTACTTCCATTCAATCCAACCCCAGCAGAGATAGAAACTGCTGCAATGAGGAAGTTGTGTTCATTGTGTTCGAAGTCTACACGCGCCAAGATTTGCATCCCTTGGAGAGACACGAAACCGAACATGACGAGCATAGCTCCACCTAGAACAGGACTAGGAATAATCTGTGCCAAGGCACCGAACTTAGGCAAGAGACCGAGCAAGATAAGGAAACCAGCTGCGTAATAGATTGGCAAACGAGTACGAATACCTGAAAGTTTCACCAAGCCTACGTTTTGTGAAAATCCTGTATAAGGGAAGGTATTGAAAAGTCCACCAAGTAAGACAGCAAGACCTTCAGCGCGATAACCATTACGAAGACGAGTGCTATCGATTGGATCTTTAGTAATATCAGAAAGGGCAAGATACACACCAGTTGATTCTACCATAGATACAGTAGCGATGATACACATCATTACAATAGAAGAAATCTCAAATTGTGGAGCACCGAAGTAGAATGGAGTTGGGATATGAACGAGTGGAGCTTCTGCTACTGGAGAGAAGTCAACCAAGCCCATAGTTGCAGCGATAATCGTACCTGCAATCAAACCGATCAAAATGGAAATAGATTTGATAAATCCTTTTGTAAGAATATTAACCAAAAGAATAATGAGAACAGTAATCATTGCCAAAGCTAAACTTTGTCCAGTAGGTTTTTCAACGTTATTTCCCATATTTCCGATGGCAACTGGAATCAAGGTCAATCCGATAGTTGTGATAACAGACCCAGTTACGATAGCAGGGAAAAGATTGGCAACCTTAGAAAAGATACCTGAAATCAAGATGACATAAATCCCTGATGCAATCAAAGCTCCGAACATAGCACCGCTACCATGACTCTGACCAATCATGATAAGAGGAGCAACAGACTGGAAGGCAACACCAAGTACGATTGGTAATCCAACACCGAAGTGTTTATTGAGTTGCAATTGTAAGAGAGTTGCAACCCCACACATAAAGATATCTGTTGAAATAAGGTAGGTCAACTGTTGAGCTGAATACCCTAAAGCACTTGCAATCATGATTGGTACCAGGATTGAACCTGAGTACATGGCTAGCAAGTGTTGCAAACCAAGAACGGCTGCCTGTGAGTGGTTTTCCTGTTGTTTCATTAGATATCTGCCTCCTTAAAGATAACTTTTCCATTTTCAAAACGCTCTAATCGCGCGAGTGATACTACTTGATGACCTGATTTTTCTAGCAGTTCACGACCATCTTGGAAGGATTTTTCAATCACAATTCCGATAGCTTCAACTGTAGCTCCAGCTTGCTCGATAATCTGAATCAAACCTTTAGCTGCTTGACCATTAGCCAAAAAATCATCAATAATCAATACTTTATCTTGAGGAGATAAGAACTTACCTGCAATAGATACGGTACTTGTTACTTGTTTAGTGAAAGAATAAACCTCAGCAGTCAAAATTCCTTCATTCATTGTAATATTTTTTGCCTTCTTAGCAAAAATCATAGGTACATCTAACTGTTCAGCCACATAAAGAGCTGGGGCAATTCCTGACGCTTCAATGGTCACGACTTTGGTAATACCAGCATTTTTAAAATGCTCTGCAAAGGTACGACCAACCTCGCGCATCAAGGAATAATCAACTTGGTGGGTCAAGAAGGAATCCACCTTAAGAATATTCTCACCAAGGACGTTTCCGTCCTTTAAAATTCGTTCTTCTAATAATTTCACAATAACCTCCGAAATAAAAAGAGACTTACCAAGTAAGCCTCTAGGAAACAAAGAAATAGATTCAACACCTATCCTTATATCTCTGCAGCTTACTCATTGTTAGGTATTTACGGTACCTTGTAGAAACGCCACGCCAATTCGCAGCATAAATAAGTAATAGTAATATTAGTGAGCGTCACCATTCCAGATAGAGTTCTTCACAATGACATAGTCAACGTGACGAAGATCAGCAACCTTACGACCTCCAGCATAAGAAATCGAACTTTGCAAATCCTGTTCCATCTCAGTCAAGGTATCCTGTAAATGTCCTTTAGCAGGAAGAAGGATTTTCTTACCTTCGACATTCTTATAAGCACCTTTTTGGTATTCTGAAGCTGAACCATAGTATTCTTTGAATTGTTTACCGTCCACTTCAACTGTTTTACCAGGACTTTCGATATGCCCTGCGAACAGTGAACCAATCATGACCATGCTCGCACCGAAACGGATTGACTTGGCGATATCACCATGTGTACGGATACCACCATCGGCAATAATTGGTTTACGCGCAGCTTTAGCACACCAGCGAAGGGCTGCTAACTGCCAACCCCCAGTACCAAAACCAGTTTTGACCTTAGTAATACAAACCTTACCTGGACCGATTCCGACCTTAGTAGCATCTGCACCAGCATTTTCAAGTTCACGCACAGCTTCTGGAGTTCCAACATTACCAGCAATGACAAAAGTATCAGGTAATTCTTTCTTGATGTGCTGAATCATTGAAATAACGCTATCAGCATGACCATGAGCAATATCAATGGTGATGTACTCTGGAGCATCAGCCTTTAATTGACTCACAAAATCATACTCGTAGTCTTTAACACCTACCGAGATTGAAGCAATCAAGCCCTGATCGTGCATACGTTTGACAAAAGGAATGCGTCCTTCTTCATCAAAACGATGCATGATGTAGAAAATATCCACCCTTAGCAAGTTGTTCAGCAACATCTTTCATCTAAGATTGTTTGCATATTGGAAGGAACAACTGGTAACTTTAAAGGTATGCTTTCCCTCAAGGTTACATGTGTATCAGCTTCTGCTCGACTTTTTAAGAACACACTTGTTGGGATTAGCTGAATATCTTCATAGTCAAAGATCGGAAATTCGTTTAACATATTTCTCTCATTTCTCTTGTTTAGACCTTTCCTAAAGTTAGGAATAGCCTCGTCTTTTCCAGACAATTACTCTAACAAGTTTACAATAATGTCCGTTTTTTTGTCAATTGTAATGACTGAAAAACAAATAATGTTCGTGTTTTATAATTCTTTTCAATCAGAGGAGATAACTAGACATTTAGCCTGTATTTGTCTTACCTTTTAAATCTCTACCTAGATTTTTCGATAAAGACTTTTTCAGAGGACTCAATCTTCCTGACAAAAATCTTTGATAGCTTTCAGCTTGTCCAGGGACTTTGGATAGACCATTTTCTTCAACAGGGCTCCATAACCTGCTAGCTTACCTATCTCATTATCAACTACCTTTTCCTTGCTCGGAAAAAAACAAGCCCAGCCTGCTCAGCTTTTTAAAAATATAAGAATAAGAAATCAGCTGGAACAAGTCTTCACGATTGATTCCTTTTTCAGTCAAATTCTAGTTTTTTTATATTTAGCATCTAGTACGATTTTATGGTTCTCTGATGATAGAAAATCTGGGAAATACTTTTCGTTTCACGATCAGAAAATACTGAAATACCGTCTGTCTTATCCTTATTTCGTGGATGGATGAAATCTTTTTGGCAACAAGGTATAAACATACTCTTCCCAAAGCCAGGCAACATCAAAAAGAATACCATGGATTTTTTGCTCTTGGTATCCTAAGCCATGCTTTTCTCTATTTAGGATCATCAGGCAAAGCTCTTGCAACTTTCTGTACTCTCGAAAATAGGCATGACGAAGAGGTTTTGGTTTGATTTAGTCTGAATAATCTTAGCTCGATTAGCTAGTTTATAAGTGGGTGTTACTCGCACGATTTCTGCTACATTCTCACGACTAGTTGAGAGATTTTCAAGAACTCCCTTGCCCTATACTTTTCTGATTCTTCATGTATTCAATTGTATGACGGACCAACTGCATGAGAGGATTATCATAGGGTGAACTCTCTCGTTGTGTAGGCAACATTTCCCGTGAAAGGAAGATTTTTCTTGAGATGATTTCCTACATCAATCACTCCCTTTACATGACTGTCATTATGAGAAAAACTCTGGTATTCCTTATAGAGACCTTTTCGGAGAGTAGCTTGCAAATACTTGGGAAAGAGATACATCAAAAGTTGATAGAGCTTATCTTCACGCGACAAAGCAACATCTAAACTAGTCAGATTGATATGTAGAACCTTTTGCAAGAGATAATGTAAAAAATAGTCATCACTTTCGTTTGAAAAAGCGAGAAGAAATGGTTAATCTCTCTGACCGTAGCCAAGAAATCCAATGATATTTCCTGTCTTTATTTCCTGATTGACAGTTTCTAAGATTTTTTGATCCTTATCCAAGTCCGGAGAATATTCTAGGTCATTTGGAAAAATAAAGATATTGTCTTCTTGAGAAAGATTTCCTAATGTTCTATCTAAGAGAAGTTGGCTTATTTGGGGATATTCTGCAACAAAGTCTTCTTTAATAATCTTATGCTGATTATCAGTGATCCGCATTTTCATTTCCATCGCCTTCATTGTTATCAGTAACTACCTGATCTTTTTGTTCATTGCTTGTCTTGTCAAAGGCCTTTTTCAAATTTGCTAGAGTTTCAACTTCCTCGTAAGAACCTCGTAAAGTAATCTTCCAAGAGTGGTTTAAGATAATCGGACCAGAGTAATTCATAGTCAAAGTCTACATCCTTCTAGTTTAAGGAAATAACTTGGACCGATATGATAATGACTATTTAGCTCCTGAACTTTTTTTCAATTTCAGCATTCAAGTTTCTTAGTCGAGTTTTTAGCTTCTTGAGCTTCATTCACCTAGTACCTCATCAAGCATCTCAAAGTTGACTTTCAGCAGTAATTTCAACAAAACGGAAACGACGACGCATGGCAAAATCAAAGGTATCCACCGAACGGTCAATATCATTCATGGTTCCGATGATATAAACATTTTCTGGGATATAAAACTTTTCATCAGTTTCGTGTAGATTGGCATATTGAGTAGAAACACTTCCCTTTCTCACCACGATAGCCAGGGATCAATAGAGAAAAGAGCTCTCCAAAAAAATCTTAGATATTTCTCCACGATTGATTTCATCGATGATGAAGACAAATTTTTTTGTCTGTATCAACCTCTGTTGGAGAAAGGTAGTCTTTCAGACCAAATCTCTTTCTCAATGTTTCTAGGACAGTTCTTCCACCACTTTTGTAGTATTCTTGCTTATTATAATTTTTTTATCTTTATACAACTCGTAAACATATTTGCGAGGTAATGTCCATCCTGGAACACCACTATCATAATTTACTGACAAATTTTTGTCTACTATTAACAGATAAGTAAGATGTTTTTGTTATATATTCTTTTTCTTCAGCAACATTTATATATTCTAAGTAAGAATCCCAAGCCTCATCAAAATTATCTTGTCCTCCAATCAATTGGGCTTCTTTTGCTTTCTGACAAAAATCTTTAAAAATACCATCCTGTAGCTTAAACTCAATAGCTCCATCCCCATTTGATACTGGTCTTAAACCCTCCACAAAATCTGTATAATCATAAGAAGGATGAAACTGCTACAAATCCGATTTGGTCTTCGTTGCCATCCTGTTAATTCTTTGGCAATTTCTTTAGCAAGATAAGTTTTACCTGTACCAGGAGCACCACGGAGGATGAGGTTTTTGGATTGTAGTAGAGTTTGACTCAATGGATGATAAACCTTATATTCTAGAGACATTTTTTCTTCTTTCTTTTCTTTTTCGTCTAAAAATTGTGTTGAATATTCAAATAAAGATACTTCCCAACAATGATGGTTCCAGCTCAGGATATTTTTGCAATACGAGTTGACAAATCTCATGATTCTGAAGATAAGGGCCCCCTTGATTTTTGAGAAGTAGCTTGTTCCCAGAATTTCTTTTTGACTATTAAGATTTACACTTAGAAAGGATAGCCTTCAGAATAGATACAAAAGTAGTTTTTGTAACAACTGCAGAACGCTAATAAATTCATTCTTTGACTTTTTCATGTCAAAGATAGGATTATTGAAATCTAACTTTCTACCAGCTTGAATGATCTCATACAAATCCGATTTTAATTTGTTAAATCGGTCTTCTAGTTCTGATTCTGGAATGATTTTATTTGCTTGGTTCTTATAGCTTTTTAGTATCCTCATTCCAATAAATACCAAATTTTGAAGAACCTCCTCCACCAATTCCCATAAATAATGATTGGTACTTTCCTGTCTCAAGAACATAACAAAAATGAGTTGCTTGTGCCCCCTTTCCCAATAACATAATCATCAATGGACATGGTTAATAGTTTATCTAGAGGCCACTCATTAAGAAATTCTTCTCTCAATTCTTCATTTTTTTCAAACTGTATTGTTTTGCAGCTTCTCTTAATCTTATTTTCATTTTTCTTGGTACCAATCATAAAAATCTTCTAAACTAACTCTTCTATCATTCATCAATTAGACTCCTTTTACTGATAATGTTTGAATATTACACTATCTATTAACATATATTTCAAATCTAGAATAACACATCCCATTAAAAAAAGAAAAAGAATTTCTAAAGAAAAAAAGCCCAGTGTAGAGCTTTTTCTGCTCATTCAACACTAGACTTCTTTCTTATTTTAGTAATACTCACCTTGACGGTAATCCCATGAGTTAAAAGGTATCCGATAGATGCATCATGATTTTATCAATATCAAGTCCTTTACGGATCACAACTGGTGCCGGAGAAGTTGAACGTGCTCCACCTTGTTCTGGGAATGAGTTTGCCGTCTTTATCGACCATAGACACCATCACGCCCTGCTCATAGCGAGTTTCGATTGTTTTGTCTGGCTGGATAGATGCAACATAGTCGTCTGCTTCAATAACAAGGTCCACTGCTCCTTCGATACGTTGACCGATTCCTTCAACCTTACCACGATTTCCTTTTTCCTGATGGGTTAGCTGATGAAGCATATACCATTTTGCCTTCTTCCCAAAGTTTGGCCGCCAATTGTTCACCAGCTTTCCCAAACTTGATAACGAAACAGCTCGTTCCACGCACATCGGTCATGAGTTCTTCACGACCATCACCGTATGCTTTCAATTTTTTTCAAAGGCTTCTGGTTTTCCATGGAAGGATACAACCAAGAAGAATATCTTCGTCCCAATGTTTTTGATAGAAGGCTTCAATTTCTGGGTTGAGTTGTGCTAAAGCGCGAAGCTCGTCCATGCTACCACAGAGACAACACCTGGTTTGTTACGATTACGTTCTTTAGCTTCAAACTTACGTTCAAGACCTGCCTTGTCGCTCGTCATGATAATGTAACCAACTTTTGTGGGGCAAACGATACATCCGCCCTCACCTTTTAAAATGTCATAGCCTTCTTGTGAAAGTGTTCCGTTCCATTGAATGTGTTTTGTCATAGTTCTATAGTTCCTTTTCTATTTTACTAATCCTGCCAGTAGGCTGGTCGTTGTTTTTCATAAGCAGCAATCAAGTCTTCATACTGCAAAGTAATACCGATATCATCTAAACCATTTAAGAGCTTTGTGTTTCCATTCGCTATCGATTTCAAGGAGAATTCTCCAACTGATGAAATGATTTTTTGTTGTTCCAAGTCAACCGTCACTTGGTCAGTTGGTTGGAGCTGGGCGAGTTTTTCTCTAACTTCCCTAGGTTGAACAATTGGCAACATGCCATTATTGAGTTCATTATTGTAATGAATATCTCCAAAAGAACCTGCAATCACGACCTTAAAAGCCATAGTCTGCTAGTGCCCAAGCTGCGTGTTCTCTCGAAGAACCAGCCCCAAAAGTTATCTCCTGTGATGAGAATACTGGCTTTGCGATATTCAGGTCGGTTAAAGACAAAAGTCTGGATCCTCAGTATACTTGATCATCCAGATAACGCCAAGCATACATGAGGTACTTTTCCAAAACCTTTCTTATCAATCAACTTGAGAAACTGTTTGGGTAGGATTTGGTCGGTATCGATATTATCATTCATAAGAGGAACCGTTGTTCCTGTATAAACTGTAAATTTTTCCATATCCTCTCCTTACTGGGCCTCTGGCATTTGCCGAACGTCTACGAAACGTCCTGCGATAGCTGCGGCAGCTGCCATTGCTGGACTGCAAAGATGAGTCTTTAGCACCAAATCCCTGGCTATCTTCAAAGTTACGATTGCTGGTTGACGCGCAGTGAACACCATCTGGTACCTTGTCAGGATTCATTCCCTAGACACATGGAGCAACCTGGATCTCTCCACTCAAAGCCAGCATCTTGGAAAATCTTATCCAAGCCCAGCTTTTCAGCAGCTCGCTTGACTGGTCGAGAACCAGGTACCACGATAGCCGTCAAATTTGGAGCGATCTTCTTCCCTTCTACAAACCGAGCTGCTAGTTGCAAATCACTAAGTCTAGCGTTGGTACAAGAACCGATAAAGACATAGCCAAGTTGGATATCTGCTGGTTTCTGACCTGGGCTGTAAATCCATGTAATGATAAGCACGTTCATCATTCATATCTTTTATTTCTGGGAAGCTAGTTTCAAAATCAACTACCCATGGCTGGATTGGTTCCCCAGGTCACCATAGGTGCTAATTCAGAGACATCCATACGAATAACCTTGTCATAAACAGCATCGTCGTCACTAACCAGCCTTTTTCCAATCAGCTAACTGCTGCATCAAAATCCTTTGGGACACACTCACGTCCCCTCAAGATAGTCATAGGTGGTCTGGTCTGGATTCATGATTCCCATCTTGGACCCAAACTCTATGGACATATTGCAGATGGTCATTCGCTCTTCCATGCTCAAGGCATCAATAGCCTGACCTCGATACTCCACCACGTAGCTAACACCACAAGCAACGCCGTATTTGGCAATCAAGGCTAGAATGAAATCCTTGGAATAAACTCCTTTTTGAGGAACTCCAGTGAATTCTACCAACATTTTCTTGGGTTTGACCTGCCAAATGGTTTGAGTTGCAAAGACATGCTCAACCTCACTGGTTCCCAATTCCGATGCAATCGCTCCAAAAGCTCCATGGGTCGCTGTATGGCTATCTCCACAGACGATAAATTTTCCTGGTTGTGTTCGTCCTGTTTCTGGACCAACCATGTGAACGATGCCTTGTTTTTTTCAGAACCGTGAGTCAGCATGTTCAATCCCGAATTCCTCAACATTTTCTGCCAACTTATCAATTTGAGCCTTGGATATTACATCTCGAATATCGTAAATATTAACCGTCGGAACATTGTGGTCAAAGGTCCCAAATGTTAAATCTGGTCTCCTCAATCTTCTCCCCTGCATCTCGCAATCCTTGAAAAAGCCTGAGGACTGGTCACCTCGTGAATATAGTGTTGATCCACATACATGAGTTGCGGTTGTCCCTCTTCTCCTGTGATTACATGGAGGTCCCATAATTTATCAAAAATTGATTTTCCTGCCATTCATTACCTCCATACAAAATACAAAGCTACTAGAGTAGTCACTATTCCTAAGAACCAAACTGTTTTAAAAGTACCATTTTCTGGTCTTGTGGTGAAAAGTGATTCCTGCCAACCAGGCTCCAAAACCGCCACAAAAGAATGCAAATGATAGTAAATATTTTTTTCAGGTATTCGCTAGCACCTCTTCTTGACTTTGGATTTGTCAATGCCATAGATCACAGAAAATCATAAAGGTTCCAAATCAGAGAGCAAAAGTTATTCCTTCGATTTAGTCTTCATAATCTTTCGATAATGGCTTCTGTCATTTCCTAGTCGAAGCCTGTCCTCCTAAATCTCTCGTTAAAAATACCTGCAGCTAAAGTGCTCTCAACAGCACGCTCGATACGCCGCGCATCCTCATAACGTCCAAAACTATCTCGAAGCATCATTGCAACTGATAAAATCATGGAAATGGGATTGGCAATACCCTGACCTAGCTATATCAGGTGCTGAACCATGAATCGGTTCATAAAGGCTCGGTCCATTTTCAGAGTGACTAGCCGATGGCATAACTCAAGTGTACCAGATAGAACGCTTGATTCATCAGATAAGATATCTCCAAAAAGATTTTCTGTCACGATAACATCAAACTTGGCATGGATTTGTAATCATGAGCATGGCAGCCGAGTCGACTAGCTGATGCTCCAGTTCTACATCCGGAAAATCTTTTCGCGACTTCTTCAGATACTTTCCTCCAGAGTTTTCGATGTTGCCAAACACATTTTGCTTATCAATACTGGTGAGGATTTTTCTCCGGCTTCTAGCAATTTCAAAGGCCTTACGAATAATCCGCTCGACTTCCTCGTAACTATAATCGTTGATATCACGCGCTTTTTTCTCTTCAAGGATATGTTCTCCAAAGTAAATGCCCACCTGTCAACTCACGGACTACGACAAAATCAACACTAGCAATTCTTTCTGGTTTAAGCGGTGACAAGTGCTTGAGACTCTCAAATATCTTTACCGGACGAATATTAGCATAGAGATTTAGTTCCTTGCGGAGAGCCAATAGTCCTTGTTCAGGGCGAACAGGAGCATCATCATACTGAGGACTACCGATTGCAGCGAGTAGAATAGCATCCGCTTCTCTAGCAGCCTTGAGAGTTTCATCTGGTAATGGGATGTCCTGCAGCATCAATACCTGCACCCTCCAAAATGGTCGTCTGTCTATCTCAAAGTCAAATCCTGTTTTTTCGGCTATCGATGCAAGAACTTCTAAACCAGCTTCCATGATTTCTGGTCCAATTCCGTCGCCTGCTAGGGCCACTATTTTCTTTGTCATAGAATTCTCCTTTAAACACTAGGGCATGTCACGATAGGAAAAGATTTGGGTCCCGATCTCACCAGTATTCTCTTTTTGAACAAAAGGTATTGGCATTAATGTAAGCAATAGCCGATGCTTTCAACACATCAAAATCAAGACAGCTGCGTTAAAGATAGTCTCTGTATCTCTGTTTTTCAACAGTAACCAAGACACGTGCCTGAGCATCAATCCCGTCAGTTACCGCATCAATCGTGTAGGATACCAAGCGAACAGATTGATTAAAGAATTTATCGATAACGTTAAAGATGGCCTCAACAGAACCTTGACCTGTTGCATTAAATTCAACTTTCTCACCATCCAAAATTAGCTAATCTAACTGTCGCTTCAATATCATTTTCCGAATGAGTTTGAGTTGCAGATCATCGAAAGTGGAAGCCTTCTGGATTTTCAACCATGGTACCAGCTACTAGAGCTCGAATATCAGCATCAGTGACTTTCTTGTTTCTTATCTGCAAGTGACTTTGAATTTGTCAAAGAGTGGCTTGATATCTTCGTCTGTGAAGTCTAGAGCCAGTTCTCTCAGTTTTTCTACAAAGGCATGGCGACCAGATAATTTCCCAAGTGGGAGACTATTACTCTTAACACCCACCAGTTCAGGTGTAATGATTTCATAAGTGAGAGGATTTTTAAGAACACCATCTTGGTGAATACCTGATTCGTGAGAGAAGGCATTTCCTCCAACAACCGCCTTGTTTTTGAACTGGAATTCCTGAGAAACGAGAGACCATTTCAGACGTATTAATCGTTTCATTTAGGACAATCCTTGTCTCTGCTTGGTAATAATCTTGGCGAATATTTAGGGCCACCGCTATTTCTTCTAAAGCAGCATTCCCAGCTCGTTCTCCAATACCGTTAATGGTTCCTTCACACGCCCTGCACCATTCTTAACAGCTGCAAGGCTATTTGCAACTGCCATTCCAAGGTCATCGTGACAGTGAGGCGAATAGATAATCTGACGATCAGTTTTAACATTGTCAATCAGATACTTGAAGATATTCCCATATTCCTCTGGTGTGGTAAAACCAACCGTATCAGGAATATTGATATAAGTCGCGCCTGCATCTACCGCTGTCTGAACGACTTGTAGGAGAAAGTCCAACTCAGTTCTAGTCGCATCTTCTGGAGAAAATTCTACTACTTCAAACTTACTCCGTGCATAGAAACATGTTCACTAATCAGCATCCAAAATCTCTTCTCTTACTCTTATTGAACTTATACTTACGATGAATCGGACTCGGTAGCAATAAAGACATGGATTTGTGGATACTAGCATCCTTGAGTGCTTCATAACAAGCGTCAATATCAGATTTAACAGAACGAGCTAAACCAGTCACCGCTGTTTTCTTCAAGACTTTTGCGATTTCCTGAACTGCAGTAAATGAGTCTGGACTAGCTGCTAGAAAACCAGCTTCAATTGCCGAAATTCCCCATTTTTCTAGCTGTTTTGCTATAGCAACCTTTTTCTTTTAATTGAAAAAAATTGACACCTGGTGTCTGCTCACCATCTCGGAGACTGGTATCTAAAAACTCAACTACACGCATGAGAATTCTCCTTCACATTTTCGATATAGAAAAAAACATCTCGCTCGGAGTTCAAGCGAGATGTTGATTCTCCCGCTTGGTAAGCCAAACAGGACTAATGCTTTTGCACTAGTCCGAGTACCTCAACAACAAAGCAAATTGATTAAACTTAGCTGTTTTCATGTTTGGCTTTCTCCTTTGTTTGATGTCTTGTTTAGTATTCTAGCATAGGAAAAAAATCACTTGTCAAGAAAAAAATCCAATATTTTCTGAAAATTTCTTCAGTAAAGAATATTTTGCTAATTGAAAGTATTTGAAAAACTCAAATTAAATTTAATTTACTTTTCTTTCAGAGTCAAAATTCAGCTTTTCTCGATCAAGTTCAAGCGCCTCTTCATCCGATAAAGTGTCATCTAGTGGAAGACTTATCCAATAGCGCTTTATTCATATGAAAAGCTGGATAAATCCTTTTTTTACCAACAAATCAGATACTTGATCATGTTTGAGATTGACTGCTTCCACTAGTCCTTCTCTGCCCTTTTTCAAGCTTATCCCAAGAGATTTTCATCAAAAACAGCATACCACTTTTGATTGCCCTCATGGCGTAAAAACAGCTGTATCAGGATTTCTCCCATAATATTCTAATTGATTTTCCATACTTTTTCTTGAACAACTGCCATGATTCTCTTGGTCTGTGGACGAGAAAATCCTGCACGTCAAAAACAGGCCTTTCGAATGTCATAAAGAACTTCTAAACAAGCCTCTCGAACAGTTCCAACAAAAGTACCTCTCATACTTTCCATGTGAACTTGAGGATATAGATCACCAGTTTCTTGGTCAAAAACTTGAAAACCTAAGACTCCATCCTCAACTAGTAACTCTCATGAGAAAAATCACCCTGTAAAGATGGTCGAGCTATGGTTCCATACACCTTGATTTTCTACAAATCCATACTCTTTAGCCTTTTACTATTAAACTGATAAGCTTTAAAAATTTTCAAACATAAGCGAAAACTGCTACCAAAAGCTAGCAGTTCCTTTCTATTTTTAAAAAGACAACCTTTAGTTCCATGTAATTGTGTCACACCCAGTTGGTCAATAAAGGTTTGACGGTTGTCCATGTCAATCCCTCCACCAGGTAAAAATTTTCAATTTTTCCCTGCAGCGTGTTCTAGAATTCTGCATGATAGTGAGCAAAACGTTTCTCTAGAGAATCGCCAGATACACCAGCACGAGTCAGGATGCGTGTCACTCCAGCTTGGCTGAGCCAATCAATAGCTTCTAACTGATCCTGTTCGCTCAATTCATCAAATGCCATATGGAAAACAATTTCCATACCTTTTAGATGCAACAATCAATTTTTCAAGATTGGCCTTGTCCAACTTCTTATCAGCTGTTAAGGCACCGAAAGACAACTCCTGACTACCTGCCTGAGCAGTTAGAGCGAATATCCTCGAGCATAATGGCAATCTCGAGGTCATTGTAAACAAAGTCACCACCACGTGGACGAATCATAGTCATAATGGTCGTATCGTAGTCGGTAGCCAGTTCCACAGCTGCCTTGGTCACTCCGTAGCTTGGAGTTGTTCCACCAACTGCTAGATTATCACAGAGCTCGATGCGGCGAGCTCCTGCCTGCATAGCTTTTTCAAGCAAGGTTACATTTTCAGCACAAAATTCGTAAATCATTTGATTCTCCTTGAAGATTAGTTTAAATTTATTATATCATATTATTTCGAATATGTTTTTGTTTTTATCAAGGAAAATCGTTACTTATTAAAAGCTATTCTTTATCAGGAATAACCTTAAAAAGATAGTAGAGTAATAAAGATGGTTAAACATCCCAAACCGATTTTGACTGGTAAAAGAGGCGCAAAATAAATGGAAATTCCCATCAGGATATAAATCGATACAATAATCTTTTTCTTACGTTCACGCGCAATAGACTTGGTCTCACGAAAGTCCGCCACGTAAGTCTGATAAAGTTTGGTATGATAAAAGCCAATCTTCAAAACGCTTGGAACATCTGGAAAAACAAGCAATGAGACAACAAAAAGAAAAGGGAGTCGTTGGCAACAAGGGCAAGACAACTCAACAATAGCCAGAGCTAATGAGAAATCAATAATCAGATAGATATACATAAATTCTCTAGTTATACTTTCGAGATCAAATTCAAACCACGTCAGCGTCGCCTTACCGTATATATGTTACTGACTTCGTCAGTTCTATCCAACCTCAAAGCAGTGTTGGGCAGCCTGCACTAGCTTCTAGTTTGCTCTTTGATTTTCATGAGTAAAAATAATCTTCTTCTAGTTTCCCAAAGTAAGAATTTTTGTCAAGCCTTTACTAAAAGAGCCTGAAATTTACTTTTCAGGACTCATTTTAGTTTGATTTTTCTTCTTCGTAATCACCATTGCTACAAAACAATCTGCTTACCCGCCACCACGGACTTTTTTCTCCATGAGGAAGTTTCCACATTTTGGACAATCTCCCTACAGGCTTGTCCCAAGAAGTGAAATTCACATTCTGGATAGCGATTGCAACCATAGAAGATACGATTACGCTTGGTTTTTCGTTCAATAATTTGACCTTGATGACAGCTTGGACACTCAACACCAATCTCTTTCACGATAGCCTGTGTATGACGGCAATCTGGGAAATTGCTACAAGCATAGAACTTACCAAAACGACCAAGTTTAATGACCATCGGACTGCCACACTCTTCACAATCAAATCCTGCTGGCTCATCCTTGATTTGGATTTTTTCCATTTCCTCTTCGGCTTTGGCAACCTCTTTAGAGAAGGGTTTGTAAAATTCATCAATGACTCGTTGCCACTGCTCTTTTCCAACTTCGACATCATCCAGTTTACCTTCCATTTCAGCTGTAAAGGTTACATTGACGATATCTGGGAAGTATTCAACAATCAGTTTATTGACAATTTCTCCCAATTCTGTCGGTTCAAAACGCTTGGCTGCCAAACGCACATAATAGCGCTTTTGAATGGTTTCAATAGTGGGTGCATAAGTTGATGGACGTCCAACACCATTTTCTTCCAAGGTCTTAATCAGTGTTGCCTCAGAATAACGTGCTGGTGGTTGAGTGAAGTGTTGCTCAGGCTTACTATTGACCTGCTTGACGACATCACCAACTGCCATATCCGGCAACATCTTATTCTTATCTGAATCATTGTAAATGGCCAAAGTAACCATCAAATTTAACCTGACTACCATTCGCTGCAAACTGAACTCCATTTTGAGAGAGCTTCACAGCCATGGTATCAAAGATAGCACCAGTCATCTGACTCGCTACAAAACGATTCCAGATAAGTGTATAAAGCTTAAGTTGGTCTTTGTCTAAGTATTTAGCAATCTTTTCTGGCGTGTTAAAGACACTTGATGGGCGAATAGCCTCATGGGCATCCTGAGCACCAGTCGCATTCTTTACCTTGCTGCCATGCTTAGAATATTTACTGCCAAAACGTTCATTAATGTAGCTTTGCAGCTTCATTTTGAGCAACTGGACTGATACGAGTCGAGTCAGTACGCATATAGGTGATCAAACCTTGGACGCCCGTACCAATATTAATCCCTTCATAGAGTTGCTGGGCAACCATCATAGTCTTTCGAGTACGGAAATTGATTTTATTAGCTGCATCCATCTGCATAGTTGAGGTAGTATAAGGGAGTGGAGCGTTACGCTTGCGTTCTTTTTATCTACCTGATCAACTGTAAAGTCTTTTGCTGGATAGATGAGACAAGACTTCTTTGACCTCTTCATTGCTTGTCAATTTCATCTTCTTGCCATTCATTCCATAGAAGGATGCTTGGGAATTGCTTAGTCCCCTTTTTAAAGACTCCATCAATAGTCCAATATTCTTCTGGTTGAAAATGCATTAATCTCATTTTTCACGGTCAATGATTAACTTGAGAGCAACAGACTGAACACGGTCAGCTGACAAAGCCCTTTTGACCTTTTTCCATAAAATTGGTGAAATAGAATAACCTACCAAGCGGTCCAAGACACGACGTGCTTGTTGGGCATCCACCAAATCCATATCAATCTTACGAGGTTCTTTAAATGCATTTTTACCGCATCCTTGGTAATCTCGTTGAAAAACAACACGGTTAGCATCATTTTTCATCTAGATTAAGAATATGAGCTAAATGCCAAGAAATTGCTTTCTCCTTCGCGGTCCGGGTCACTTGCGAGAAAGACTTTATTGGCTTTTTTAGCTTCTTTTTCAAGTCATTGATCAGAGGACCTTTCCCACGAATATATGATATATTGGGGTTCATAATTATTTTCTACATCGACTGACATACTGGATTTTTCAAATCACGAATATGACCAACACTGGCTAAAAACCTTATAATTTCTACCCAGGTATTTCTCAATCGTTTTAGCCTTTGCAGGCGACTCCACGATTACTAGATTTTTTTTAACTGTTGATTTTTTCTTCTTTGTTGCCGTAGCCACAGTATCACACCTTTTCAAAGTAATAAACTTTATAAAGTGTAAACCATTTTTAAAAACCTGTCAAGACTTAACTCCTATATATGAAGAAAAGTTTAACCGATAAAAGCCTTACTAGTTCTTAAAATTCAAATTCTGCTAGCACATCCTGACCACTCGAAACAAGTTTTGCACCTTCTTGAACCAAGTGATGACAACCATCTGAACGACCATCTAAAAATGCTACCCTGGAATAGCAAAAACATCTCTTCCTTCTTCCATAGCTCGCTCACAGGTAATCAAACTACCAGATCTCATCTTTGCCTCAGCAACGATAACACCCATACATAGGGCCAGCAATAATCCGATTTCGTGCTGGAAAGTGATATTTTCAAGGGTTCTTCACCAGGTCCATATTCACTCAGTAGCAAATGATATTCACCGATGTAGTCCTGCGGTCGTTTATTGGATCGTGGATAATAGACATCTAAGCCAGTCCCAATGACTGCAATGGTTTTTCCACCACCTTGAAGAATAGACATATGAGCTGCAGTATCAATCCCTCTAGCAAGCCCACTGCACAATTACCAGCTCATTCTCCAGTTCTTCAATAACCTTACGGACTGATTTTGTTCCTGTTTGACTACAAGAGCGACTGCCTACAACCGCAATCTTAGGTAACTTTAAGAGATTTAAATCGCCCTTATAAAATAACAATACTGGAGCATCATAGATTTCACTGAGAGCAAAGGGATAGACATCGTCTAGGGATGGAAAAAGAGGGAAAATTTTTCAAAGTCCTTCTTAATCGCTCCATGCTTTCAAAGGTGAGTTTATGGTAACGTTCCACAAAAACCACTGGTTCTACACTCAGATGCTTCTGCTATCGTTTCTAGCTTAATTCCTGATCATAGATTTCTCCATATTGAAGTACCTTTAAAACCTGTTGATTACTTAAACCTGCTTGTTTTCAACTTATAAATCTCAAAATTATCAATCTTAATTTTCATGATAAACTCCTTGTTTTTCTCTCTATCTATTTATTCGTGAAAAAGACTTCCTAACAATTTTGACTTGTTTAGGAAGTTTCTATCATTATTGTTATGTTGTAATCAGGACGAAGAACTCCAGTGACAGTTGCCTTGGTTGCTTCGTAATCTCCATCAATAACAACCTTGATAATGCGTTTAGCATCCTCTTCGAGGCGCAGGAACCAAAAGGTAGACGAGTTGGTCCCAGCTTCGAATCCCATATAGTTAGTACTGCCTTAACAGGGTGCTGGACTTGGGTAAGAGAAGAGCATTAACTTTAGAATAAATTTACGTTGAATAGCTGCCGCTTTCTTCATATCACTTTCTTCGATTGCAGTAAACATTTCATGCATCTCATCTCCCATTTGTGTGGGAAGCAACAGAGATAACTCCGTCTGCACCTAGATTCATAGCATGGAAAGCATCACCATCTTCACCAGTGTATACCAAGAAACTCTTCTGGCTTATGCTCAATCAAGTAAAGCCATATTAGCAAGACTGGTACATTCTTTGACACCAACATATTTGGATGTTCCCAAACGAAGTAAAGTATCTGGAGTCATTTCTACAACTACGACCTGGAATGTTATAGATAATAATTGGCAAATCAGAGCATCTGCAATAGCTTTAAAGTGTTGATACATACCTTCTTGGGATGGTTTTGTTATAGTAAGGAACAATCATAAGACCAGCCACAAAACCGCCAAACTCTGCTACCTCTTTGACGAATTCAATAGAGTCACGTGTATCATTAGTACCAACACCAGCGATTAAAAGGAACTCGTCCGTTGACAACCTTTTGAACAGCCTGCAAACAACTGAAGCTCCTCATCGTGAGTTAGAGTCGGACTCTCAGCAGTTGTTCCTGCTAGGAGAATTCCATCTGTATGATGAGCTAATAAATGTTCAATCAACTTTGGAATGGCATCGAAATTGATAGATCCATCTTCATGAAAAAGGAGTAATAAAGGCTGTGATAATTTTACAATCTTTTTAAATCTTGATGAAGACATACAAAACACCTTTCTATTTTAAAGAAGGAGTTCAAATGAACTCCTACAAATTATTTCAATTCAAATTTTAATTCAGCTGTTGGGCGTACTAGACCACGTTCATGTAAAGTCTCAGCGATTTGAACTGAGTTCAGCTGCACCTTTAAGAAGGTTATCAGAAACCACCCACATATGAATACCTTTTTCTGCATCCAAATCTTTACGGATACGTCCAACGAAAGTATCACGTGAACCAACAGCATTAACTGCCCTGAGGATAGATTTGGTGAGCAACATCATCTTCAAGAACTGCACCTGGGAATACAGCAATAGCAGCTTTCACTTCTTCAATTGGTGCTACTTCTTTTGTTTCAATATAGACTGACTCAGGTGAGCTGACAAAACTGGAATACGTACATGTTGCTGATACGGCAATGCTATCGTCTTCCATGATTTTCTTGGTTTCATTGGTCATCTTCATCTCTTCGTAAGTGTAGTCATTGTCAGTGAAGACGTCAATTTGCGGAAGAGCGTTGAAGGCGATTGGATAGTGTTTCTTATCGCCACCTGAAGGCAATATTTCGCTTTATGCTAAATCACGTGGATTTACGCCATCATTCAAGACTTCACGAAGCTCACGTTGGGTTTCAAGAATTGCTCCCATACCAGCACCTGAAACAGCTTGGTAAGTTGAAACGATAATACGGTCCAATCCCCATTTCTGACGAACGGGCTCAGAGCCACCATCATTTGAATTGTTGAACAGTTAGGACAAGAGATGATTCCGTTGTGAGTATCAAGGCGTGAGCATTCACTTCAGGAACAACCAATGGTACATCTGGATTTTTGACGGAAGTAAAGTGTTATCTACAACGACTGCTCCTGCTTTAACAGCATAGAGTGCATATTTTTGCAGAAGTTGATCCACCAGCTGAGAAAAGAGCAATATCAACCCCTTCAAAAGCGTCTTCTGTTGTTTCTTCGATGGTCACATCTTGACCTTTGAATTGCAAGACCTTTCCCTGCAGAACGTGCAGATGCAAGGTAACGAATCTTATCGATCGGAAGAGTTGATTCTTCCAACATTTTGATCATTTGAGCACCAACGGCACCTGTAGCGCCGACAACAGCAACTGTGTCCCATAACAAACCTCTTTCGGAATTTTCTAAAAATTTCTATAATGAAACATTATACTACTTTTTACCAAAATTGAAAAAGTCTTT
>BNJU01004359.1_pt1 | contig 70184 bp, 80 predicted proteins | sample 8539281 | NCBI WGS metagenome assembly BNJU01 (sample SAMD00202456, study PRJDB9452) | human saliva metagenome | isolation source: human saliva | place: Japan | reverse complement strand
TCAAGGGCGCGCTCTAGTGAGTAAGGATAATGTGTATTTGATGCAGGAGTTTTTGCCAGCAGATATTTCCGATGCTGTAAATTATAGGGATAGAATCAATGAAATGGTAGCAGCAATCTCTGCAAGATATACCGAGAGAGCAAAAGCTATACCAATGCTTCCTGAAAAGCTCGAGTTCTATGACCTACTCCAGAGAAAGGATAATAATAGAGGCATTGCGCTGGGACTAGATAACGAAGATGTGTCGGTGAGATACCTTCCAGATGCATCACCTTTCCTAATAGTTGGAGCAACTGGCACAGGCAAGACTAATATGCTTAGAGTGATATATAATCAAGTGAAGTCGGAAAATGTATTCCTCGTAGATTCTCGTTCAGAGGATTTCTATGATGTTGCAGGCAAACTAAATGATAAGTACCTTAGCAAGGAATCTGAAATAGATGAATTTATGTATAGACTCGGGGTGCTTATAGAGGAGCGAGAGAGACTTTATGAAACTAGTGGTAAAACCATGAAGTCTAAAGATTTCTATGATAAGCTGGAGCCAGCTTATCTACTTATAGATGATGTTACGAGACTATCTCAAATGAAGGGGATTGATATTGCTCAGAATGTTTCAATTTTTGAAGCCGCAATAATGACAGGGATTAACATTGTTGCAACTATCGATGGTAGACAGGGTTATACAACAAATTCAATCCTTAAGGTTATAAAGAATACTGTAGATGGAATAATACTTGGAAATCCACAAAGTCAGCAAGTTTTTACGGTTAGTGGAGGAAAGCTAAAAACAGGGGTTGATTTAGGATATATATATAGCGTTGGGGCAATGACTAGTATCAAAATTCCGCATATAGAAAGCTAAGTTGGAGGTGTGTGTTGAACAGATTAAATGAGAATAAAAAAGTAGTAGATGAAAGGCTTAAGCTGTATTCTAACTTAATTAGGATGCAGTGTTCTGATGCTGAAGATGCATTAACTAAAGAGATGGAGAAGCTAGATAGGGTTTTAGATTCAATTGATAGATTTGCAATTGATAATTCTAATTCAGGCAAAGCTATTGATGCGGTAAAAGCACACCTTAACGAATATAAGCTGGTGATTACTGCTCAGAAAAGTGCCTGCGAAGGTGACACCTTTGATTACAGGAAATTTAAAGAAGATGTAAAATCTGAGATACTGCTTGGCGATGAGATAAATGAGAAGTATAGATATGCAGCCCATATGTATAATGAAAATATGGAACGAGCTGAAAGTTATATGAAAAAATATCAAGATGGAATATCTCCATGTATGACATTATACTATAACCAATCAAAAGATTATGAGAATCTTGCAATTGTATATAAGAGACAGGCAGCCGTATGGGAAGAAAAAGGACAGGAACTTACTGAAATTAATGCATTGACCGCAGACCCAATTACCACAAGTAAAGCACTAAAAACTAAGGTTAAAAGCGGATTGAGTGCCCTAGGGCGTGCATTTGATGGAAACACATTCAAAAGCTGTATAGGAAGTGAATGGATTAACGGTATAAATTCCGATATGATAAACATGGCACAAAAGATGGCCATCGGTAATGGTAAATTAGAGGGAAAAAGCGATGCTGAGATAGCACGCATATGCAAAAAGCCTTACGATGATATGACTACTCTTGAAAAAATGGAGTGGCAAAATATTGAGAATTACATCGTTAATTGCAATATCGATTCCCAGAAGAAGGTGGATTTTGTAAATTTGGTTTTGAAGAGTTGTACTTTAAAAAAAGGAAAGCTGGCGAATTCTGCAATCGATGAATATGAATTCAATGATAAAATTCCTAGGATAAATAAAGCACTTTACTCTAATCTTACTGTTAATTCGCCTGATTCAAAGATACGAAATTCAGTAATCTGGGGTTATTTGCAAAAAACCAGCTCGATTTGTGGAATTCCAAGAATTAACATGCGAGATGTTGGCTATGACGAGCATAAGGTAAAGGGTTGCATAGATGTAACTGTATATGACAAGCGAACATTTTTTTCACCACAATATTCTGAAGAAAAACTTGAGTATACAATATTTCCAATAAGAAATATGAAACAAGAATCATGGCGTGATGAGATAGGAAGACACTATGCTAGTGCAAAGGGAGATCAAGCAGAGAAAAAAATTAAAGTAAATACTGTTGAAGCGGCTTTGATGGGTGTGGGAGAATTACCAGTTAAATATGGAATGACAATACCTCATAGTGTAATAAGTGGCTATTATGCTGAAAAGGCTAATGCTTATAGTCATTTTGATACTGCTGAATTTATTGCAAAATTGAAAGATATAGACAAAAATAACTGTAAAGGTCTGATAGTAGAAAATCCTAAAAGTTATCCTTACTTTGAGCTTGTAGGGTGAGGGATACGAAAATACTGCTATAAAAAGAAATACGAACAGCGATAAGTAATGGAATAGAAAAAATAACAAAATAAAGGAGCGTAAATTAAGTGATTAAAAAAATTATAGTTATATCGTGCATAGTATTGACCATAATGAGTACAATAATATATTTAACTTCAATTTGGATTTCACGCGACAACTATGTGCCACAAAAACTTGGGAATAGTGTAAGCGCAGCTCTAAACAATAGACAAGATAGCTCGTGTTCTATTGCAGAAAATGATAAGTATATCTTCTATGTGAATCGTGTAAAAGATACGTTCCCTTTGGTCCGTATAGATAAAAATAGTGGCGAAAAGAAGCTGCTAAAAAAAGACATTGGGGATATTGAAGGTTCAGCATTATTTACATATAAAAACACACTTATCTACACTAAATCAAAAGATTTGGGATATTCAAACAGGTATTATGATATCTATGGATGTGATTTCGATGGGAAAAATGAAAAGCTAATAAAAAAGGAATCACCAGTTCCTCATATGGTTATTGATGATTATATATACGCACCTAATCGTGATAATGCTTTGACTAGAATCTCGCTTATAAATGGTCAAAAAAGCACTCTTAATAATAAAGAGTGCAATCATTTCGTAGGGATTGATGAAAAAAGTAAGACGCTCTATTTTGAAACGGATTATTTAATGCTGGTAAAAGTAAAGATTAATAACAGAAGATCAAGACTTGGACTAAGGAATTCCACCGAATTAATGCGCATAGGTTCTTGGAAGGGAGAAGCAAAGCACGGATTTGGAATTCTAGGAGTATCTAACGGGGATATATGGTTTTCTGGGCGTAATGGAGATAACTGGAAAACATTATGCAGAGCAGAAAAGGTAAAAGGAAAGTGGCAGACAAAAGTTATGAGCGACAAAATTAAAGAGCTAATTTTTGATTATAGTGCTGCAATGGAGAAAGATAAGATATACTACCTGTCTGATGATGAGACCAAAATATATATGTATGATATAAAGACTGGTAAAACTAAAAATATCTATGAAAAAGCGGGTAGAAATATAAAGATATTAGCAGCAATAGGAGATAATATTATTATTTCTGAATGGAATGGAAATGATAAATACGCGAACTACCAAGATGCTGTGGATGACAAAGCAGTACGACAATACTACATCAACAACTCCGGCAAGGTTTTATACGAGCTAGATTAATGGAGGATGCAAATGAGTGGAGAAATTAAAATAAAAGAAGCAGCACTTAATAGCGTGGCGTCATCAATAATGGATATTACACAGGGTCTAGGTTCTGAATCCATATCAAATCTTGATAATATGAGCACAATAGATGGTAACAAGGCTAGCATAAATTCTTACGATGAGATAAAGGAATGCTTGAAAAATATCGGTAGTGCAATGCTATCTACCTCTCACAACATAAGCGCTGTTGGATATGCATTTAAAGGATATGATGCAGCTGCAAGTAATGTGTTTAAAAGCAGGAAGAACTAGGTATATTACAGAAAACCACTGGAGGATATGATGCCAGATTTTAAGAAGATGAATGAGGACGAGATACGTTCATATATCCGAGAATCAGAAAGCGACATTGAAGAGATAGAACATAATTATCGCCAAGAAATAGAATACGAATCAGAGCAAGAAGCAGAAATAGAGAGAGAATATTTCCGGTTGCAGAACTTGCTAGATTCGGCAAATTCTGATTCTAGATTACAAGGAATTCTGTGCGAAGGACTTGATGTGATATCGAACATAAGACAACAACGATTTGAGCTCATGGATGATCTTTATAATGACAAACAGCGTAAAATTAGGGAGTCAGAAGAGAACATTCAGGAGGCTAGAAAGCAGATATATAGCTAAACATAATCAAAAGAAAGATATAGTAGGCATAGTTGCAGGTAGCAAGCTAACTATGTCTATATTTGTATAAACCCGCGAGTGTTCACAAGGATAAGATGACTACCGCCACAAACAAACTCAATTTGCAACATTGCCACCACTTGCGGAACATTGCAGGATGCAGGTAAATTTAAATGCTGCAGCAAAGGAGCGAGCAGATATAGCTATTACGGCGCTGAACAATAAGATAAAGAAGATTGACGAGATTGAAAGTAATACGAACAATCTGTTTTTAGAATCCAAGTCAGCGCTCGCAGAGCTCAATAAGTGCATTTCAGAGCTAGATAAATCTGGAAAAGGTGGATTCACATACGATAACATGCCGGCATGGGCAGTGGCAATGAACAGTGATCTACTAGACAAGTATACGAAGAGTATGCTATCTAAAGGCAAACTAAATGAGGACTTCGTAAAGAAGTTTTCCAATCTGACCATAGCAGAGATGACTCCAGTCGAGAAAGTTATATACAATAAGTACGTTGACTTTTTGATTTTTGATGCAAATCCTGAGGATATGAATAAAGTTATAAAGCACTACTATAAAAAAACATGGTATGGAAACATGCAATGTAGAAAAAGTGCTTATGAATTAAAGGAACTGCTTGATATTCGAACTAATATGTACTGTATGACCTCGGCAGAAGGTGTTGATTCTAAAGTTCTTGAAAGATGTACAATATTAAAGATAGCTCTTTCAAGAGATGATACTTTCAAAGTTGGTAAAATTCACTTATCAAAAGGACATTACAAGTATACATATACAAAGCACACAATGTCATCATTAAACAATGCATCACCACTGCCGGTCAAAGAGACATACACAACCTTTCATGTTTTCGAAACACCTTCCATTTGTGCAGATCAAGTATCTCGTGCTAAGGCGGAATATCTAAAAATCTGTTGAGAAAAGACAATTCTGAAACCATAGCAAAGGGAGTAGTATCAGTGATAGAAAGTGGCATAAGCATAGGTATGCCAGAGATGAAAGTTGGCGGGAAAATATCAAATGAGATACTTAAAGCGTGTACTAAAAAAATCGCAGATTCATCGAAATATAAAGAGGATTTTGGCATCGATTCTAATGGAATTGCAACTATATCGAATAGCTTTGATTTAAGAGCATCACTAGCAACAGCAAAGACAAATGAAGGAGATTTAATATATAATCTATATCCAACAAAAGGGACACTAGACAAAATAAATTTCTATAACGAAGTGTTTAAGCACTATGGTCAAGATTCTATAAAGTTGGATGATGCGCTCAATTATCCTGAAGATACGAATGATAAACTGGATAAACTAGAAGAAAAATCTTAAAAAGAATCCATATAAATATAATAATGATGAATTCAAGGACTTGGGCAGACTAAACGAGGCATATCTAAAAAAATAAACATGAAATAGTATTATCTGATAGGAGAACAAATAAGTGAAAAGAATAAAATACAAAGTAGAAATTTCAGTGATTATATTGTCTATAATAGTAGTGCTATGTGGCTGCAATTTATTCGTTACAGATAAGGACAAGTTTTATTTAGACAAAGATTTGGACTATATGCTTACCTGGATTGATTTAGAAAAGACAGGATCGGATATTATAATTCCCTCAAAGGTGGGCGATAAAACTGTAAAAAGAAATATCCTTAAAAGATCCATATTTCTCGGGAATTGATTCGCTAGATGTCAGCAGAGTAAAAGAGCTAGAATCATTTGAATTAGTGTTATATGCAGAAAAGAATAAGTCTAAATTAAAAAAAGCTTGATTTTAGCAAAAAAATAAGAAACTGAGACTTATAGTAATTGGTCAAACTAAGGCTTTAAAAAAATATTAAATTTAATAATAAGTGTGATTACATTTTTTTTAAAAAGGGTACTCTATTAAAAAAATAGACCTACAATCACTGGAAAAAAGCTTGATAATTTTTTTCATATTTTAATGGATCTCTTGAAGAACTAGATATTTCAAACAATCCAAACCTTGAACATATATGGATTAAAAAAATACAAATATTAAGGTTTTAGACGTATCAAAGAATCCAAAACTAAAGAAAATAACTGTCGATGAAGGTACTCAAATAATTGGACCAACGAATGCACAGATAGAGTATAACAAAAAGACTGAATAGTCTGTGAACGCAATATTCTTTTAGGTGTACAACTTTACTCTCATGTCTGTATTTGACTAAAGTAATCATTTTGATATATGACAGGGAGTGACTTTGAAAGAATGGGAATAAGGATATAGGCATAGTTACAAACGGTACGATAACTATGCCTATATTTGCATAAATGCGCGAATATTCAAAGGATAAAATGCCTATCGCCACAAACAAACTCAATTTGCGACAGCAGCACCACTCGCGGAACATTGCAGGATGCAGGTAAATTTAAATGCTGCAGCAAAGGAGCGAGCAGATATAGCTATTACGGCGCTGAACAATAAGATAAAGAAGATTGACGAGATTGAAAGTAATACGAACAATCTGTTTTTAGAATCCAAGTCAGCGCTCGCAGAGCTCAATAAGTGCATTTCGGAACTAGAAAAATCAGGAAAAGGTGGATTCACATACGATAACATGCCAGCCTGGGCAGTGGCAATGAACAGTGATCTACTAGACAAGTATACGAAGAGCATGCTATCTAAAGGCAGGCTAAATGAGGACTTCGTAAAGAAGTTTTCCAATCTGACCATAGCAGAGATGACACCAGTCGAGAAAGCTGTATATAATAAATATACCGACTTCTTGCTTTTCGATGCAAAGCCTGAGGATATGAATAAGGTTGTGAAGCATTATTATAAACGCACAATCGATGGTGTTCTAGAGCGAAAAAGAGTGCAGAAGAGTTGGTTGCTGCTCTTAATCTTAAAATGAATATACACTGCATGACCTCACCAAAAGATGTCGACTCTAGGACTCTTGAAAGATGCACTATACTAAGTGTGGCTCTTACTAGAGCTGATGCTTATAAGATAGGTGACATCACATTGGAAGACGGACACTATCATTATAAGTACACAAAGTATCGATATTCTGACTCAAATAATGCGGCACCAATAACAAGTCATGAGGAGTATACAACTGATGAAGTTTCAAGTACACCTACACTTGGTGCAGATAATCTATCTAAGCATAAAGTTGAGTACTTAAAGAAGCTTCTCAGGAAGGACCTCAAGGAAGAACTTATTAAAATGACAATAAATGTTGGATATGACTTTGCTATGCCTGAGTTAAGAATAAGCGAGAAGCTACTAAAGGGCGGGATAGAAACATACCTGGAATGTAGTGAAACAGCAGGAAAGAAAGGAGAGTTTGGAATAGACTCTGGAGGAATATCCACCGTGTCAAACAGTTTCAAACTTAGAACATCTATGGCAATTCCAAAAACGAAGGAAGGCGAGCTAATATATAATATGTATCCAACAAACGAAACGGCTGATAGAGTTAATTTTTATAATGAAGTCTTTAAGCACTATGGTAAAGATCCTATAAAGTTGGATGAGGCGCTCAATTATCCTGAAGATGTGAATGATAAGCTTAAAAATTTAAATGATGAACTTGGCAAAAAGCCATATAAATACGGTAAGAATAATTATAAAAAGTGTTGGAACTATAAATGATACATTTCCCCAAAAAAATAAACATGAAATAGTATTATCTGATAGGAGAATGGATAAATGAAAAGAATAAAAATATAAGGTAAAAAAATTCCAGCAATTATATTGTCTATAATAGTGGTTCTATGTGGCTGCAATTTATTCGTTACAGATAAAGATAAGTTTTATATAGATGAAACTATAGATGACTGTATTTCGGAGATAGATATGAGAAGGCAGGAAAAGATATAGTAATCCCTAATACGGTTGGTGATACAACAGTGCGTAAAATAGATTTTGCAGATCCATACTACTCAAAAAAATAGATTCACTAGATGTTAGCAAAGTTAAAGAACTGGAATCATTTCGTCTAAATCTGTTCGATGATAAAAAAACAAGTCAAAGTTAAAAGAACTTGATTTTAGCAAAAAAATAAGAAATTGAGAGATATAGTAATTGGTCAAACTAAGGCTTTAAAAAAATATTAAATTTAATAACAAGTGTGAATATATTTATTTAAAAGGGACATCTATAAAGAGTGTAAACCTAAATAACTTGAAAGAACTTGAAAGCTTTATATATCGTGACGGTCCTATTGAAGAGCTAGATGTTTCAAAGAATAGTAATCTTGAATCCATAAAGATTGCAGATACCAATATTAAAAAACTGGATGTATCTCATAACCCGAAACTGAAGTATATACTAATAGACGAAGGCATTGAGGTAGTAGGACCAACGAACGCATATATAGAGTATAACAAAAGGACTGAGTAGTCTAACGCTATTAAAGGTTTTAGAGTAAATATGGTACTTTCATGTCGACATAGACCAAAGTAATCACTCTTATGTATTACAGGCAGTATCTTCAAAGAAGTGGGTATAAGGATATAGGCATAGTTGCAAACGGTACGCTAACTATGCCTATATTTGCATAAACTCGCGAGTGTTCGCAAGGGCAAGATGACTACCGCCACAAACAAACCCAATTTGCAACATTGACACCACTTGCGGAACATTGCAGGATGCAGGTAAACATCAATTCTGCAGCAAAGGAGCGAGCAGATATAGCTATTACGGCGCTGAACAATAAGATAAAGAAGATTGACGATATTGAAAGTAATACGAACAATCTGTTTTTAGAATCCAAGTCAGCGCTCGCAGAGCTGACTAAGTGTATTTCAGAGCTAGATAAATCCGGAAAAGGTGGATTCACATACGACACAATGCCAGCCTGGGCAGTGGCAATGAACAATGAGTTACTAGATAGGTATACGAAGAGTATGCTATCTAAGGACTGAGTAGTCTGACGTCAGTAAAGTTTTTAGAGTAAAGTTGCTACTTTCATGCTAGTGCTGAATTTGAACAAGCATTCGGATATATTATAGGCAGTATCTTCGAAGAAGTAGGTATAAGAAATGGTAAAAACTAAGAAGTTATTTAAAATAGCAATTGTGACGTTTTCTATTGTGGCGGCAAGCATAATCATTTTAGCTGTTTGGATTTCAAGAGATGACTACGTGCCTAAAAAGCTCGGCAACAGCGTAAGTGCCGCTCTAAACAATAGATATAGGTTAAGATATGGTTGCTCAATTGCTGAAAAATAGCGACTATATATTCTATGTGAATAGAAGCAATAATAGTTGCCAATTATTTAGAATCAATAAAAAAAGTGGCGAAAAAGACCTTGTTGATGAGTGATGTAGGAGACAAGAATTCTGGTAGCTTATTTATTTATAAAAAAATCGATTATATATGCAAAAATCAAAAGGTAAAAAAATTATCAAGAATTTTTATTACGATATATACTCATCGGATTTTGATGGTAAAAATGTAAAATTAATAAAAAAAGAAATGTGAAGCTCCTCATATGGTAATAGATGATTGGATGTATTTCACGGGTAAAGATAACTCTTTATCGAGAATTTCGCTAGTAAATGGGAAAAGAAAAGAAATGTGAGTGGACTGGAGTGTGATAAATTTGTAGGAATTGATAAGATGAACAGAAACTTATATTGGTTTACTGAAGCGTCTTATTTAACAAAATTAAAAGATTAACAATAGGCGTACTGATTTATTTTTTTAAAGAATTCAAACGAACAATTCGAGATTGGTACGTGGAGTGGCGACGTAGATTCCGTTAATGGAGTTTTTAGGAATAGTGAAAAAAACAATATCTGGTTTATGGGAGACAATGGCCTATCATTATGTAAAGCAGAAAAAAAGAATAATAAATGGGAAACAAAAGTTATTATAGACAAATCTAAGGGTATTGGATTTGCGCAAAATGCTGTTTTGGAAAAAGATAAAATATATTATGTGTCTGCTGATGAATCAAAAGTATATATGTACGATATTAATTCAGGGAAAGAAATTGTCATATATGAAAAACCAGGTATGCACATTAGTGTTGCAGCTGCAATAGGTGATCACATTCTTATTGAAGAATGGGGAACTAATGAAAATCATGCCAACGCTATGAAGTACGGACATGCAAACTATTACTACATCAACAACTCTGGCAAAGTTTTATACGAGCTAGATTAATGGAGGCTTTAATGAGCGGAGAAATTAAAATAAAAGAAGCAGCTCTTAATAGCGTGGCGTCATCAATAATGGATATTACACAGGGTCTAGGTTCTGAATCCATATCAAACCTTGATAATATGAGCACAATAGATGGTAACAAGGCTAGCATCAATTCTTACGATGAGATAAAGGAAAGCTTGAAAAATATCGGTAGTGCAATGCTATCTACTTCTCGCAACATAAGCGCTGTTGGATATGCATTTAAAGGATATGATGCAGCTGCAAGTAATGTGTTTAAAAGCAGGAATAACTAGGTGTATTACAGAAAAGTGATGGAGGACATCATGCCTGATTTTAAGGAAATGAAAGAAGATGAGCTACGTTCATTTGTTCGAAATGTGGAAATTGATATTGAAGAGATAGAACATAAATACCATAAAGAGATGGAATACGAATCCGAGCAGGAAGCACAAATAGAGAGAGAATATTTCCAGTTACAAGCTTGTTAGATTCTGCAAATTGTGATTCTAAATTGCAGGGAATTCTGTGCGAAGGACTTGATGTGATATCAAACATAAAACAACGACGATTTGAGCTTATTGATGAGCTTCATAATGACAAACAGCGTAAAATTAGGGAGTCAGAAGAGAACATTCAGGAGGCTAGAAAGCAGATATATAGCTAAATATAATCAATAGAAAGATATAGTAGGCATAGTTAGAAATGGTAAGCTAATTATGCTCCAATTTGTGCAAATACATGCACAGTTGCAAGGGCAATATTATTATTTATGAGAAGTGGAGAGTTTGAAAAACAAGGTAAAAGAAATGAGAAGAGTGAGTTTTAGGGTAATAGGTGTCATAGTCAGTTGTTTGATAACATCACTATTATGCGGCTGCAATTTATTCGTTACAGATAAAGATAGGTTTTATCTAGATAAAGATTTAGACTATATGCTTACCTGGATCGATTTAGAAAAAACAGGATCTGATATCATAATACCTTCAAAGGTGGGCGATAAAGAGATACGTGAAATACATCTAGCTGACCCATACTTTACATGGATTGATTCACTAGATGTCAGTAGGGTTAAAGAATTACGATCATTTCATTTAGAACTGTTCACTGATGAAAAGAAATCTAAATTAAGGAAACTTGACTTTAGTAAAAAAATAAGGAGTTGAGGGATATATTTATAAGCAAGACTAATGCTTTGAAAGAGGTTTCATTTAGTAATAATTGTAAATCGATTCATTTATCTGGTACTTCTGTAAAGAAAGTTAATCTAAGATCGCTGAAAAAGGCTTAAATATTTTTACATTTTACGATGGGATCTCTTGAGGAACTAGATGTTTCAAATAATCCACATCTTGAACAAATATGGATTGAAAAATGCTAATATTAAAGTTTTGGATGTGTCAAAAAATCAAAACTGAAAAAAATATAATCGTTGATGAAGGCACTCAAATAATCAATTCAACAAATGCACGTATAGAATATAACAAAAAGAACTGAATAGCCTTTTGAACGGAAACTTTTAACGGTATGATGCATATACAGAAAAAGGATATCATAGCATAAAAAGAAATACAGGTTGTAGTATATTGCATTGGGGGATAATCTTACTATCAATGATTGGGCGTTTGATGTAAAGGGAGAGGTATTTTACAAAAAAATAAGCACTATTACATCAATAACATCTCATAACTATATCAATAAAGGTAGGAGAAATGATAAAAACTAACAAGTTATTAAAAAAATAGCAGCAGTAATGCTTTCTATTGTGGCAGTAAGCATAATCATTTTAGCAGTTTGGGTTTCATAAGATGACTATGTGCCTCAAAAAAACTGGGGAACAGTGTTAGTGCAGCACTAAATAATCAATCTATTAGTTCATGTTCTATTGTAGAAAATGATAAATATATCTTTTATGTGAATCGCGTAAAAGATTCAGCCCTTTGGTACGCATAGATAAAAAAATAGTGGCGAAAAGAAGCTGCTAAAAAAAGATGTTGGGGATAAGTCCAGTTCAGCATTATTTATATATAAAAAAACACACTTATATATACTAAATCAAAAGATATATACTGTGATTGTGAAGTATGCGACATATACATGTGTGATTTCGATGGGAAAAAAATGAAAAGAGAATAGAAAAAGGAATCTACAATTCCTCAAATGGTTATTGATGATTACATTTATATACCAAATTGCGATGGTGCTTTGTCTGAGATATCGCTTATAGATGGTCAAAAGAGAGTTCTTAATGATGAAGAGTGCAATCATTTCATAGGGATTGATGAAAAAAACAAGACTCTATATTTTGAGACAAATCAAGAAAAATTGATAGAAATAAAAGTTAACAAGAGAAGATCAATACTTGGAATAAAAAATTCCACAGAAGCAATGTATATAGATTCATGGAAGGGGGAAGCAAGAGACGGATATGGAATTCTGGGAGTATCAAATGGTGTTATATGGTTTTCTGGAGAAAACAAAGATGAAGAACACTCGCTGTGCAAAGCAGAAAAAGTAAACGGAAAGTGGCAAACGAAGATCATGAGTGGCAATATTAAAGAGCTCGTTTTCGACCATAGTGCTGCAATGGAGAAAGATAAGATATACTACCTGTCTGATGATGAGACCAAAATATACATGTACGATATAAAGACTGGTGAAACTAAAAGTATCTATGAAAAAGCGGGTAGAAATGTAAAGATATTAGCGGCAATAGGAGATAATATTATAATTTCTGAATGGAATGAAAATGATAAACATGCGAACTACCATGATGCTGTGGATGACAAAGCAGTACGACAATACTACATCAACAACTCCGGCAAAGTTTTATACGAGTTAGATTAATGGAGGCTTTAAAGAGTGGAGAAATTAAAATAAAAGAAGCGGCTCTTAATAGCGTGGCGTCATCAATAATGGATATTACACAGGGTCTAGGTTCTGAATCCATATCAAACCTTGATAATATGAGCACAATAGATGGTAACAAGGCTAGCATAAATTCTTACGATTGATGAAGTCTCAATTGCACCTACACTTTGTGCGGATAATCTATTGTAAAGCTACATATTTCTAATCCATGTCTGATTGACACTAGTTAATATAGATAATATAATGTTTAGGTGCTCTTAGGCAGCTTGCGGTTTGTAGGGGGTCCTGCGCAATGGGATACTGTGAACCATGTCAGGTCCGAGAGGAAGCAGCATTAAGCGGGACATCTCATGTGCCGCAGATTCGCCTCCTACTGATCGCAAGGTGTCTAAGAGCTCGATTAATATATGGGGTTGCGTAATGTGAGACGCATCCGATTACTACGAGGAGGTACGATATGCATCTGGCACTATATAGGTCTGAAAGACCGGAACGCTTTGAAGAGATAATTGGACAGAAGCATATTGTGAAGATACTTCGCAATCAGATCAAGAAGGGAACGGTGAGCCAATCGTATCTGTTTGCGGGAACCCGAGGTACGGGTAAGACGACGACTGCGAGGATCCTTGCAAAAGCAGTTAACTGCACCTGCAGCGATCCCGGCGTAGACCTACCGTGTGGTGAGTGCGCTAATTGTAGGGCGATTACAGAGGGGAGATTTCTCGATGTCGTAGAGCTGGACGCGGCATCCAACAATGGTGTGGAGAGCCTGAGGCAGATTACTGAGTCTGTACAATATCCGCCAACCGTTGGGAAATACAAGGTCTACATCATAGACGAGGCACACATGCTCACCGATTCGGCGGAAAATGCGTTTCTAAAGACGCTCGAAGAACCGCCGGCACACGTAATATTCATACTGGCGACAACCAACCCGGAGAAGATCAAAGCGACGATAAAATCAAGATGCTTAACGCTTAACTTTAGGCATGTTTCGGAATGATCTTCTGGACGGCATGAGAAGGATTTGCCAGAAGAAGGCGATTAACATAGAAGAAGATGCCCTAGCAGTAATTGCCCGCAAAGCAGACGGCTCCGTGCGAGATGCGCTCAGCTTGCTCGAGCAGTGTATCAACACTGGTGATGAGCTGATAACCAGAGAGCTGGTTCTAGAGTACACGGGCGGCGCGGGAGATGATTTCTATATAGAGCTAACAGATGCGATTAGAGCAGGTGAAGCTGGAACTGCGCTCGCTGATATAGATAGTATGGTGAGGATAGGCAAGGATGCCAAGCAGCTGCTTTCGGATTGGCTAATGCACTATAGGAATCTCATGATTTGTAAATACGTGCAGGATCCATCAGAGCTTGTAAATGCTTCTAGCGAGAATACTGCGAGAATCGTCACACAGACAAAGTCTCTGAGCGACGAAGCGATAAATTATGGCATTCGCTTACTTTCAGATACTGTCAATAAGGCGAAATTTTCGACTATGCCGAGGATTTTGCTAGAGACATGTGTTATTAAACTCATCGTAGGTGAGAGTGCGGAAATCAAGGCTGAACCAGTTCGTATAAATACGAATATCTCTATGGGTGCTAGGACTCCAAGGACCGAGGTAGAGACTGCACCAGCGACGAGTAGTGCACAGCAGGTGAATACTAAGGCAGAGAACCATAGACTAGAATCAAGAAGGATAGAAGCTTCGCAATCAGGAGCACCAAAGGAGGAGCCGCAAGCTACAAATGCTTACGAGAAGCAGGTTCAATCTTGTCCAAATGACAGTGCGGAGAGAGCGCAGGATGTAGAGGAACCGCAGCCTCTATTCGAACAGAAATTCAACCCGCTCGAGGGGGCACCACCAGATAGGCATATCGTGGAATTTGAAGCTAATCAAAACCTCGATGAGATGTGGGATAGAATCTGTGACCAGATGGCTAGAACAGATGCGATGTTCATGGCGATGGTTGCAAAGTACACGAGACTGGTCGATTTACACGGTAGCGAACTTACCGTAGAGGTTAAGAAGACCAAGAGCCTGATGGCTGATGAAGCACTAGGCGAGCTCAACAGGATAACTAAGGCACTATATGGTGATAAGTTCTACATCACGCTTAGAGTTGTGGAGTATAATCCGGCGGATGTAAGGGAGCTTAGCCAAGTTGAAGAACCTGGGTTTCAGAGGTTCGATGAGGAACTCATTGATGCAGCAGAGGAAAAAGACGAAATAGCCAAGGAAGTGGCGAAGGATGTAGCTGACTTTTTTGGCGTAGATAAGATAGACATTAAATAGCACATATTGGAGGAGAAAATCATGGGCAAAGGTATGAGAGCAGGTAAGAAAAAGAAGGTTGGCGGCGGTGCAGGAAACATGCAGCAGCAGATGAAGCAGCTTCAGGCTATGCAGCGCGATATGGAGGCTGCGCAGGCTTCTATCGCTGAGCAGGAGACAACTGCAACTGCTGGCGGCGGTGCAGTTGAGGTTACTGTTAACGGCAACAAGGAGATTACAAAGCTCGTAATCGATAGAGACGTTGTTGATCCAGACGATGTAGAAATGCTACAAGATCTCATCATGGCGGCTGTAAATGAGGGTATGCGCCAGATCGATGCAATCGCTGAGAATGAGATGGGCAAAGTAACAGGCGGTCTCAACATCCCCGGTCTAGACTGTAGAAAGGCGTTCAGATGAGGCAGTATCCAAAGCCACTGAACAAGTTAATAAATGAGCTGTCTAAGCTACCTGGAATTGGCGGCAAGACCGCACAGCGTTTAGCGTTCCACATTCTTGCGCTTGAGGAGAGCGAGGCAACAGCTCTTGCAAATTCAATCGTGAACGCCAAGAGAAGCCTTCATTACTGCTCGGTGTGCGGCAACTTGACAGATACCGATCCATGCGAGATTTGCAGTGATGAATCGCGGGATAGGACTAAGGTATGTGTTGTCGAGACACCGCAGGATGTGATTGCGATGGAGCGGATAAGGGAATTTAAAGGACTGTATCATGTGCTTCACGGTGCTATTTCGCCGGTAGAGGGCATCGGGCCTAACGAGATTAATCTCAAATCGCTGATTACTAGGCTCCAGCAGCACGACGAGATCGACGAGATAATCGTGGCAACTAACCCTAATATTGAGGGTGAGGCGACTGCTATGTACATAGCTAGGCTGCTAAAACCGTCTGGCATCAAGGTGACGAGAATCGCACACGGCATTCCTGTCGGAGGAGATCTCGAGTATGCCGATGAAGTCACGCTTCTCAAGGCGATGGAAGGAAGACGAGAGATATAACTAAAACTAGTTGGTGCATGAGCAGACTAAAGGCTGTGCACCGACTATTTTATTTGCATTATTTCACTCAGCGTGTATTATAATTAGTTTGAAGGGAGTAGCCAAGATGCCTGAACTAGTAGAGGTTGAAACTGCGAGAAGGGTTCTCGCGCCACAGCTAAACGGCTGCACAATTGAAGATGTAGAGATTAGGCTTGCAAAGAGCATCAAGAATTGCGATCCTGAAGAATTTAAGAAGCTGGTGCTCGGTAGTAGGTTTGACACCGTACTGCGCCGTGGCAAATTCATGATTTTCAACATGCTCACACCGAAGCGTGAAGGGGCGCCAGAGGAACTTAAGCTCGTAGCTCACTACCGTATGACTGGCGTTCTCTTGGTGACGCCACCTGGGTATGAGGAACTCAAGCACACGCATATTGTGTTTAAGCTGCGAGATGATAATGGCACCGAGAAAGAGCTCCGGTATATCGACCAGAGGCAATTTGGCGGTATATGGGCTATAACGACAGGTGCAGAATTTAGAGCGACTGGCATAGGGCAGCTTGGAGCAGAGGCGACGGACGATACACTTGAAGGAGAGTATCTGAAGAGTCATCTAGCGAAGAGAAAGTCTGCTATCAAGACGGGGCTCCTTGACCAAAGCGTTATCGCAGGTCTTGGAAATATCTACACCGACGAAGTCCTATACCGCTGCGGAATTGTTCCGACTAGAGCTTGTAATTCGCTTACCGATGCTGATTGGCAGGCTCTCGCAAGTGAGATTCCGAAGATGATGGATTTCATGATAGAAAAGAATCGGATTTCTGAAGAGGATTACCTAGCTGGAAAGGGGATAGATTACAGAAACACCCCATTCTTACAGGTTTATAATCATGCTGGAGAGGAATGTCCAAAGTGCGGAAGCAAGCTTGAGAGAACTGTCGTTGCAGGCAGGAGCAGTGTGTACTGCCCTGAGTGTCAGGAGTGATTCTTGTGATATGGTTAAGGTTAGAAAAAGGTGGACCTAGCGTCCACCTTTTGTTCGTTTTTGTGAATCGAAGCCCGTGAGATCCTTAACGACTTCACTAGCTATTGCAAGCCCTGCAGCTGCGGGGACAAATGGAGTTGAGCCAGGAGCTACTCTGCCTGCAGTTCCTTTGCTCTCAGCCTCTCCGCCCTCTGGTAGAATCGGCACGATAGCTCCTCAGTGGAGCAGAGAACTTTTACGCCTTTAATTCGCCTATCTTTGAGTCCTTTTCGTATAACCTTAGCCAGCGGATCCATCGATGTCTTGGCGATGTCCATAATCGCTAGCTTCGTAGGATCTATGCGGTTTCCGCACCCCATGCAGGAAATTATCGGAACTCCCACGCTTTTGCATCTTTCTATGATGTCGAGCTTTGCTGATACAGTGTCGACAGCATCCACAACGTAGTCGTACTCGGTGAAGTCAAAATGCTCAGCAGTTTCAGGCAAGTAGAACATCTGGTGTCCGCGCACTTCACAGTCTGGGTTCAGCAGCTTAATTCGCATCTCGCACACCGCCACCTTGCTTTCGCCGATAGTATCATGAGTAGCGATTATCTGTCTATTTATATTTGTCAGACTGACATTGTCGTTATCGATGATATCGAGAGCACCAACACCAGCTCTAGCGAGTGCCTCCACCACGTAACCACCGACACCACCGACGCCAAAAACCGCAACTCGGCAGCCCTTCAAGGTCTCGATTGCGTCTTTTCCATATATTAATTCACTTCTTGAAAATTGATTAATCATATACTCGCAGGGGACTCGAACCCCTGTGCTTTATACCAAAATTTACAAAGTCAAATCGCTAAAATATATTGCAACAAATCACTGAAATATCTTACATTATTATGCAAACAACGTCCAGTTAGTGATATAATTTCGTTCGTATGAACTGGAGGTTTTAACGATGTTTAAATATATTGCTGCTCCGCTGATTGGAGCACTTATAGGATATTGTACCAATTATATTGCGGTCAAGATGCTGTTCAGGCCGCGCCATGAGAAATACATCTTCGGCCCACAAGGTGCCGCTGACACCTGGAGCTATTCCGAAGGGTAAGACGCGGCTTGCAAAGTCCGTCGGAGATGTGATATCGAATCACCTCGTCACGAGCGAAGATATCGAGGGCAAGGCGCTTAATGAAGAGACAGAAACAGCTGTTACAGAGCGAATGGTGCAGCTACTGAAATCAGATATAGATAATGGATTTAGAGCGATTTCATCCTCTGAAGAGGAGTATGAGGCTATTACGACGAATCTCGACTATGCGGTAACTCTACGAATGGCGGATGCGGTTAAGAGCATTAATTTTTCAGATATAATCAAGGTGAAGGGCGGTCAGATAATCGGAGAGCAGCTCGGCGGATCTATGATTGGGATGTTTATAAATCCGGAGATGATAGATGGCATTCTCGGTTCGATTTCGGATAATATCGGGAGATATGTTGATGATCACTGCTACAACTTCTTTAGCACCTGAGGTTAGCCGTAGTATGGAGAAGCTGCGTGGTGATAACATTTACGACATGATAACGAATAATGGTGTGAGCGACGAGGAACTGAGGGCGAAGGTAAGAGAGGTTTATAGGAAAACTATCAAAGCTGTGATTCCGGAGCTTATCGCTAAAATGGATATAGCTAGCATGGTCAGGTCGAAGATTGAGGACATGGAAGTTGAACAGCTCGAGGACATGGTCATGGAGGTGATGTCGAAGGAGCTAACTACTATCGTCAATCTAGGTGCGCTAATTGGATTTATACTGGGCCTTATTAATCTTATTTTTTAGCTGAAAAATACCGAAAAAAAGCTAAAGAGTGATTATTTTTAAATAAAGCTTATTGTATCTTGCGGCGAACATACGCATGATGTAAAATTAATAAAGTTGAACAAATTAGCATTTGATTTTTGTATAAAATGAAGGAGATATAGATGAAACATTTCGTAATTGAGATGGAAAATGGTGCTACCATGAGTGGCGAGCTCTACGAGGATATTGCACCTAAATCAGTTGAAAATTTCGTAGAACTTTGTGAAAAGGGGTTCTATGATGGCCTTATTTTCCACAGAGTTATTCCAGGCTTCATGATTCAGGGCGGATGCCCAGATGGAACTGGCATGGGAGGCCCTGGATACAGCATTCCAGGAGAGTTCTCATCTAACGGATTCAAGAACGACCTGAGGCACACTAGAGGTGTTCTCTCTATGGCTAGATCGATGAATCCTAACTCAGCTGGCTCACAGTTCTTTATCATGGTTGAGGATGCACCGCATCTGGACGGACAGTATGCTGCATTTGGAAAGGTTACAGAAGGCATGGAAGAAGCAGACCGCATCGTTTCTGTTCCACGTAACATGATGGATAAGCCTAACGAAGATCAGGTAATCAAGACTATTACAATTAAGTAATAATGCCTTCATATGCAGGTATCGGAGCATTTCGAACTGCTATATACGAAGTTCCGCCGCACTCCTACGAGTGTGGCGTTCCCAATTTTTAAGATATCCGGAGGTGCCCGTGGAATCCGATAAGAAGATAATAATAATTGGACATAAGAATCCCGACACCGATTCTATTTGCTCAGCGATTGGCTATGCTGAGATTAAGAATCGAATTACGAATACCAACAATTACGTCGCTCGACGCGCTGGTGAAATCAACGGTGAGACGGAATTTGTGCTGCAGAGATTCGGCATTAAAGTTCCTGAATACGTGGATAATGTCGCTACTCAGGTCAGAGATATGGAGATTAGGCACACCCCGGGAGTTCCTAAGGAGATGACTATTAAGGAAGCCTGGAGCATCATGGGCAAAAGCGAAGCTGTAACCCAGCCAATTACTGAGGCTGACAAGGTTATCGGGCTCATTACTAAGGGTGATATAGCGCGTACATTTATGGATGCGGAGAGCAGCGCTTTTCTTTCGAGCACATCACCTAGGTTTAGCGATATTGCCGCTACGATTGACGGACATATCGTAGTCGGTGATGGGGAGCTTCACTTCGACAAGGGAAAGGTTCTAGTAGGAGCGGCGCTAGTCGAAAGGATGCAGGGCGTCGTTCAGGAGCACGATTTAGTAATCCTTGTTGACCGCAAGGAAAACCAGATTGGGGCACTCGAGGCAGGTGCAGGATGCATAATCTTGTGTCTTGGTGCGAAAGCCTCTAAGGAAGTCGCAGAGCTTGCTAAAGCCAAGGGCGCCGTTATCATTGAAACTGACCTAGATACGTTCTCAGTATCTAGGGAAATCAACAAGAGTGTACCGCTAGAAGCATTTATGACATCTGATGGAATCGAAGGTTTTAAGCTGGACGACTATACGGACAGCGTCAAAGCTGAGATGGGAGCTACGAGGCATCGAGCGTTTCCGGTTACAGATAGCAAAGGTCGCTACGTAGGAACAGTTTCGAGACGTAATCTGCTCAATATCAGGAAGAAACAGGTAATTCTCGTAGACCATAATGAGAAGTCACAGGCAGTGGACAATATCGATGATGCGGACATACTTGAGATTGTGGATCACCACAGACTAGGGACTATCCAGACGCTTCAGCCGATATTCTTCAATCTTCAGCCAGTCGGATGCACTGCTACAATCCTGTACCAGATGTATATAGAGCGTGGCATAGATGTACCTAAGCACATTGCAGGGCTATTATGTGCGGCAATCGTATCTGACACGCTGATGTTTAGATCACCGACATGTACGACGCAGGATAAGATGGCTGCTGGGGCACTCGCATTAATTGCGGGCATCGATATCGAGTCTTTTGCAGCGGAGATGTTCGAGGCAGGATCAGACCTCAAGGATAAGTCAGCAGAAGAAATTTTCTATCAGGATTACAAGAAGTTTACATTCGGAAGCTCGAGCTTCGGAGTTGGACAGATAAGCTCGATGAACGAAGGGGAGCTGAGCAATATCAAGGAGATGTTACTTCCGCTTATGGAGCATGAGTGTGGCAAGAATAAAGTCTCGATGGTGTTCTTCCTGCTTACTGACATCAAACACTCCTCGTCAGAGATGCTTTACGCCGGTGAACACGCTCGTGAGATGATAATGAGTGCATTTCCAGGGGCCGTTCCGACAGATGGCGGATTTAAGATAGACGGGCTGCTATCTAGAAAGAAACAGCTCATACCAGCGTTTATGGACGCTATTCAAGGCGTTTAAATATTATTTTTTTTAGGAAAGGAAAGAAATGGATTACAAGAGGATTCTTAAGGAAATTCTGAACATCGGCAGAGAGATGCTCCGTGCAGGCGCTGATGTGAGCAGAGTTGAGGACAGTATGTACAGAATGTGTAAGAGCTATGGCTTCACGCATGCAGATATCTGGGTTATCTACAGCAACATTCAGGCGACAGTTGAGACGGCGGAGGGCGATATCATAACGCAGATTAGACATATACCTTCTACTTCATCGAACTTTGATAAACTCGATTATCTCAACAATTTATCGAGACGCGTATGTCGTCAGACACCAAGCCCAGATGAGGTTGCAAACATGCTACAAGAGGTTCTGGACAGGACACCTCAGCCTGCATACCTAGAGTATCTGGCAGGAATCCTCGGGGGGGAACAGGATTCGGCGTGTTCTTCAACTGCGGGGTTAAGGATGCAATTATCGCTGCCATATCTTCGATAATCATTGTTTTCCTAGGCAGGAGATTGGCGAAGACAGAGAATAATCCTCTGATTTCCAACTTCATTCAGTCATTTATCGCAGAGGTATTCATCATTCTTTCTGTATATGTTGGATTTGCAGAAAGTCAGGTAACATCACGGTCGGTGTAGTAATGCTCCTAGTAAGTGCGCTCGGATTTACGAATGGAATCAGCGACCTGCTTCACAAGGATACACTTGCTGGAATACTTAACATTTCAAACGCTATAATCGGAGCAGCGGGAATCGCCTTCGGAATAGTTTCAGCAATTCTATTATTCAAGGGGGTGCTCTAAGATGACCGAATTACATCCAAGTATAATAGTACAATTTATTTCTTGTACCGCTGCCTGTGTGGGCTTCGCTCTATGGTTTAACGTTAAAGGCAAGCAGGTGCTCTTCTGCGGAATCGGGGCATTCTGCACATGGGGTATGTACGTAATTAGTGATGGAATTCTCCATAACTACTTCTTGGCGACGCTTGTCAGCGCTATATTTGTAGCTGGCTACGCGCAGGTTATGGCGAGAGTCAATAAAGCACCTGCAACGATATTCCAGAGCGTTTGTGCATTTCCGTTAGTACCGGGAAACAACCTTTACTTCGTAATGTACGCTATGGTTATGGATATGCCTAAGGAAACTGCGAGTGAAGGCAAGCAGCTAGTTCTGAACTGCCTCGGAATTGCGATGGGATTTATGGTAATAGAGATCGTGAATAAGTACGGAACTTTATTCTATCGCAAACTCAAAAAAAGGCATAAAAAAATTCATGAATTAGATTAAAAAAAATAGCCACAAAAAGGTTGTATAGATGTTACTATATAGTCTAAGGATTTACCTGAAAGGGGAAATATGGCTAGAGTAAAAAATAATAAGCAAGCTACAAATGTAGCGAGAGAATACATAAAGGACATGAATAAGAATAAAGTGGCAAGTATCATCTTGCTGCTTTTTCTTGTCGTTTTTTTATTCAACCTACTGAAGTTCAACCGCAAGGTACCGGTAGGAAAGGATGAGATTGAGAAGAATAAGAAGAGCGTTGAGGCACTGCAGAAGAGCTCTGTAACTAGCGTTGAAGAGGCTGTTTCTGCACTCGGCGGAGAGGTGTCTGCAAATGGGAAGAGCAACAAGGCTAGATACATGAGCAAGTTCAAGGGCAGCATCGTTGTCGGTGACTCTGTTACTGAAGGCCTCAGCGTGTATGGCTGGTTGAGCGATGATCAGGTATTTAGCAAGATTGGTTCAAGCGTAATGACTGGAGATGACCTGTTCTCGAGTGCTGCGGGAACTTATCCAAGCACTGCGTTCTTTGCATTTGGCATGAACGATATGGGTAATTACAGAGGTGATGAAAAAGCATTTATCAAGAAGTATGAAGCAAGGTTAAAGGCTTTCCACAAGGCTTCACCTAAGACGAAGATTTGTGTGTGCGGCATCTCGGCACCTACTGATGCAGCGATGGCAAAGAACAAGTCGATTAGTAATTATAAGAAATTTAACAGCGCAATCAAGAAGATGTGCGCTAAGAATAAGTACGTATATATTCCAACTGCGGATATTCTGCAGAAGCATCCAGAACTATACGCTGGTGACGGCATTCACGCTCAAGCTACGTATTATCCGTACTGGCTAGATAGATGATTGAGGAGGCAGAGCTGTAGATGAATAGTAAATCACGCAGAGACGTTATAAGATATGGCAGAATTCTCAAGTGTGTACTTCTCGTTGTCCTGTTTGCATTTCTCGCTATCGTGTATAGCCGTGAAAATGCAAAGGATGTCTCGATGGACAAGATTGAGGCGCAGCTCATCAAGAAGACTAATATTGAGAAGCTGCAGAAGCAGAAGCCTCGCGACCTCGTGCAGTTCATAGGACTAGATGCTAATAATTATGAGGCTGTTCTGTATTACAAGAGCAAGGAGGCTCTTTCTGTTGACGAGGTTCTGGTCATCAAGGTCAAGAATAAGTCCGATGTTAAAGCTGTCAAAGATGCCGTAGAAAAGCGCATCACAAGCCAGATAGAGGCATTTGACAACTACGGACCTGAGCAGGTCAAGGAACTTAAGAATGCAATCGTAACTTCGAGGGGTAAGTACGTATTCTATGGAGTTGCCAAAGGATCCAGACAAGTATGAGGAGGTGCTATTAAGTGTTATTTAGCAGTATTATCTTCATATTCTATTTTCTTCCGATTACGATGCTCGTGTACTATCTGATTCCGAAGGAGCAGACGGGAAAGCGCAATATTGTGCTGCTCGTTGCCAGCTTGTTCTTTTACAGCTGGGGAGAACCAGTATATCTATTCTTGATGCTGTACAGTGCGTTCTTCAACTACTTCATGGCTATTCAGATTCATAATGAGCAGAAGTATGGAGGCACCGGCAGGAGGAATCTGCTGTTTACAGTGGTTGTAGACCTACTGATACTCGGTTTCTTCAAGTATTTCGGATTCCTCATGGACACGATAACCTCGATTACAGGGTGGCATATTCACTACACGTCACTTGCACTGCCAATCGGAATTTCGTTCTACACTTTCCAGGCGATGTCATACGTATTTGACGTGTACAAGGGAAAGGTTGCACCGCAGTATAGCTTGCTCAAGTTCTCGTTATATCTGTCGTTCTTCCCGCAGCTCATCGCAGGACCTATCGTTAAGTATAGAGACGTTGAACTTCAGATAGATAATCGCGAAACCACACTCATTAAATTTGGAGAAGGGTCTTCGAGGTTTATCCTTGGACTGGGCAAGAAGGTAATTCTTGCCAACGCGCTCGGTTCGCTCTATACAGAAATTTCGAGTCTGCCGCACGGTCAGGTATCGGTGGTACTGTACTGGATTGGAATTGCGGCGTACACCTTACAAATTTACTTTGACTTTAGCGGATATTCCGACATGGCGATAGGCCTCGGTAAGATGTTCGGCTTCGTGTTTGACGAGAACTTCAACTATCCGTATATCGCGTCGACTATCACTGATTTCTGGCGCAGATGGCATATGTCGCTATCTACTTGGTTCCGTGAGTACGTGTATATTCCACTCGGAGGAAACAGAGTAAAGGTGCACAGACACATCCTAAACCTGCTCATAGTGTGGTCTCTGACGGGCCTATGGCATGGTGCGAGCTGGAACTTCGTGCTCTGGGGCGCATACTTCGGAGTGCTGCTGATACTCGAGAAGTACGTGTATGGTAAATATCTCGAGAAGGCGCCAAATTGGTTTAGACATGCATATGCGATAGTCATAGTTATGGTAAGCTGGGTTTTCTTCAGCATCACAGATATCAGCAAGGCGCTTTCGTATCTCGCTGTCATGTTTGGACTCGGCAAGGTGTCATTCATAAATGTTACAGCGCTGTATTACATAAGAACGAATTTCATCATCCTAGCTGTTGGTGCTTGCGTGGCAACACCATATCCAATTGAGAAATTCAGAGAGCTATATAGGAAGAAACCGGCAGTAGGAACTGCGCTGGTGTTCGCAGTACTCATCGTTTCTGTCGCATATCTGGTATATGGTTCGTATAATCCGTTCCTGTACTTCAGATTCTAGCGTAGAGGAGTAAGTTTTGAAGAAAATTAACCGTTTTAGAAATGAAATAAAGGCCGAACTGAAGCAAAGTTCGGAGAGCAAGATGGCAGCGTATACCGGTGTCATATTTGTGTTTGTTCTTGCGGCTGTATTCCTTATAAATCTCATAGCTCCAGACAAGTCGTTTTCAGCTTCTGAAAACCGCATGCTACAGGAATTTCCGAGCATCTCTGTTTCGAACTATTTCGGCGGTAGGCTAGAATCCAAGATGGAGAGCTACGTGAACGATCAGTTCCTTATGCGCGGGTCTTTTATCAAGGTTAAGTCGGCAGTCGATGTGACTGAAGGAAAGCTAAAGGCTAACGGCGTGTATAGAGCTCGTGATGGATATCTGATCGAGGATATAGTGACTCCAGATCAGAAGACAATTAGCTCTGCTGAAACTGCGCTCAAGAATTTCAAGGCTAAGTATCCTAAGCTAAATATGACCTTCCTCCTCGCTCCAAATGCAGGGAATATCATGTCCGACAAGCTACCGATAACTGTCAGTATGGCGGATCAGAACAAGAGCATAGACGATTTACAAGAACATCAAGGCGTCGGGAATTAAGCCTATCGATGTGAGGAAGACTTTCAATAAGAAGAAAGAGGACGTTCAGCTCTACTACAGAACCGACCACCACTGGACTAGCGACGGCGCTTACCTCGCGTACAAAGCGATTGTGCCAGCACTAGGCGCAGGTATGCCGATGGAGTTTGAGAGTAAGGTTGTTAAGAATGACTTTGCGGGAACGATGTACTCGAAGAGTGGATTTACAGGCGGAAGATACGATAGTATCAAGATTAATCTGCCTAAGAATAAGAAGGCAGCCAAGCCTTCAGTCATCTATTATGGCGATACTAAGAAGAAGACCACTAAGTTCTATCAGCTTAAGAACCTAGATAAGAAGGATGCGTACACTGTATTCGGAGGCAGCAACCATCCGATGTATACGGTCAAGACTCCGACAGAGTCTAACAGGAGGCTGCTCCTGATTAAGGACTCGTATGCGAACAGTGTGATTCCGATGCTGGCGCAGCATTACCGTGAAATCGTGGTCGTGGATCCGAGATATTACTTTGATAATGTCGATGATTTGATTGCGTCGGAAGGAATAACTGATGTGCTGTTCCTTTATAATGCGAATACGTTCTTTGCGGATGATTCGCTGTCAATGATGTTCCAATAAAAAAGTGAAGCGTGAGCCTCGGCAAAGAGTCTCGTTTGCTTGACGAATTATATGAAAGCTGCGAAACTTGATGCGCTTAGACAATTCTCGCTTTCATTAATTCGTTACAGCGCAAACCTTGAACTTGCCGAAACCTCACGCTTCACTTTTTAATTTCCACGACTCTTAACTGTGATGACTGGGCAAGCGGAAACGAGCAGCTGGCAGCATACTGCGTTTACTTGGCAGATTATACAAAGTCTGCGAGACTTGTAATAATGAAACAATTCTCGCCTTTGTTAATCTGCATCGGCGTAAACCGCGAATACTGCCAGAACCTCGCACTTTCTGTTATTTTATTCTAGACGCTTGGGTTGTGATGACTACAGATGTAAATAGCAACGTGTTTCATATACAGTACTTGCTAAAAATATAATCATATATGATAAATTAATAAAAAAATTTATATCTAATAAAAAAATTGGAGAAGTGTGTATCATGATAAAGAAGATTTCATCTATTGTTATTTTTATTCTGCATTATTTTATTTAATATCAAACCGATCGTTATGGCAGCCGACTATGCCGAACTTGGTGATTCATCAGCAGCAAGCGGAAGCTTATCAGAAGAAACAGAACAAACAGCAGATAACACACCTAGCATAAGCGGTGTGAATGTTTCTGGTGACTTTAATGAGGGTACCCGTGGTCCCGACTATTTTAAGAATATCAAAATTGATTTGATAGGAGAGAATCTTACGGACGACAACTTCCTAACTGAAGAAGGTCTAAGATGGACGAATAAAACAGAAGTTGAGCTCATATCAGGCTCGGAGGTTGGATATCTCAATCCCAGCTCTAATTTTGGCTCTGAAAGACCTAGTGTTCCTGTTAAAATGTTCAGCACAGATAACGGATCATCAGGAAGAATAACTTATGTTGGAAAGACAAAATCTGGAATAGACCTGGATTTAATCTGGGAGATTGAAGATTCAGATAAAGATGATTGGGAAGCCAACTCTGGATTAAATAGGCACGGAAGCATTAGAGGAATCGGCTTCTCAGGAGAGCAGTTCTTTCCTAATGCCATCGGGAACTCTATATCAGTCTTATACAATAATGCCAATAACATTTCTATTAACTACAAAATAGTAAAGCACAGTACTATGGATGAGAACCAAGTAGTACTGAGTTTCATATCTTCAGATATAGATACAGCTCAAGGTGTATCTACTGACCTTGCAAATCTAGCTGAACTAATACCAAGCACATCTAACCTTGTGAAGGATAACGATATTATCTATGATGCTACACCTGGAACAGTAGGACTAAATGGTTCCAAGGATCTTGCCGAGAGGAGGTTACCTGTGAGCTGGATTTCTGTCTGCTTTTAACTATACATTCTATTCTCCTGCGCCACCAAGATACGGTAATTCATTTAATTATTCAATGGCAGTAAGGTATGCCCTGTTCGGTAGCAGCTTGCAGGCAAAATTAGAAACAAAGGTTAACCAGCATATAAGGGTAGAGTATATAGATGAACAAGGAACCCCTATAAAGCAAGCTACAAATCTAAAAGGAATAACTGGATATAGCTATAGGATAGATAAAGCAGATATACTAAACTATAGCTTAATTGGTGTACAAAAAGATATAAGTAATATAAACAAACCGATAATTCGCTTTGTATATAGGAAAAACCCAGTGCAGGAAAGCACCGCAAACAAAACAGCACCACAAATCGTACAAGAAGAACTAGAAGAAGCATACAGAGCAATGCTGTAAAAACTAATAGAACATATAAAGCGGTAACTAACAGCAGTGCGAAATCATATACCAAATCTAAGTCATCTAAAAAAGACCCATTCCTAGTAAATACAGGAATGACTGCGGAGGAGAAGAAGGAATTCATACAATATCTCAAAGAAGTAGAGAATAATGCGAGAAAGAAATACGGGAATAATAGGAATAAGATAAATCATGAGGTTGCAAATGCGATAATATATCCAGTGTACGAAGGAGATAACTTACAATCAAATGCGAATAAGCTGGTAAAGCCAGACGTGTCGAAAAAAACTTATAAAAATGCAGATAAAATTTTAAATGAACTACATGATAATAATAGATACCCCGTTGACCTCTCTCATATGGCATCTCCATTAGGGAGTTATGAAAGAAGTAGCATATTAAAAGAATTTACAAAGGGGCTAGCAGTTTTGCCAATAGGAGTTTATGAAATAAAAGAACTTACAATAGCGAGAGCAGGAAGACCTTTAGTGGGTTATGAAAAGAGCAAGATAATAAAGAGATTTAAAAAAGTGCTAGAAGCTGGACCATATACAGTTACAGGGAAAGATAAGTTCTTTTATCTAAATTCTTATACAGGCGATTATTGGACTCATATGAGTAAAAGTGATTTGAGAGCGGATAAAGACGCATTCATCTTAAAATATCATCCAAAATATAAAGGGAAACTATATAGCAAAAAGCATAATAGACTACTACAGCCAGGATAATCTTGATGAAAAAAAGGGATAAGCTTTTTCAAAGAAATTTTGGAAAAAAACAAGCAGGATCTGGGGTAACGGCTGATGAGCAATTGTTTTTAAATAATTTTTTTCTGCAACATTATCAATAGGAGGTATTGGACTACTAATATATTTTGGATACATAAAAAAAGAAAAAGGAAACAATTAAAAAAATTAATGCTGCTAAAAAGAATAAGCGTAAAAATACTAAAAAAAGGCTATTAAGATTTATAAAAAAGAAAAATAAGCCATTCGTTTATTGGTGAAAGAATAAAAAAATATAAAGGCACGAGCAACTAGAGTAATTCGTAGTGTAAAAAAAGGTATAAGAAGTGGTGTAAAGATAATAAAGAAATTAACTAATGTAGCGAAAAAAATAAGTGCATAAAAAAATATTAAGAACAGCAAAGAAGTATATAACAAAAACAAAAAAAGAAGGTTGTATCTAAGCTGACAAATAAGCTGAAAAAAATTATTTAAAAAGGAAGTAGACTAAGCATGAATAAAAAAATAGAATAATAGGTATTAGTATAGTAGTGCTAATTATGGGGGTACTATTAATAGTTGCCAACCTATACATAGATTACAACCTCAGAAAATACTCCGTTTACTATGCCCACAACATGGAGCATAAGAAGGGAACACACCCAGAAATGGCAATGGCACTAGAAAATATGGACGTTATCTATAAGCCTAACAAGAAGAACATACGGTATAGGGACGATGGCGGTTTTATCATTTATAATACATTTTCAGATAGTGAGCGAGTTATCATAAAGTATGGTGTTTCAGAAGAAAAAAGTAGATATATATTTTATGACGTTGTGGATAAAGACTATTTTTTTGATGAAGCCTTCAGATTAGAATATGGATATGATAGCTCGACAGGGTTAGATGAAATAGATGCAAAGACGGTAGATCAGGAAGATCTTTATAAAGAAATCTATAAAAACTTCGGCTTCATTGTCGAAGCCAATGTAAATCGCAAACCACGAATCAACCTGCAGAAACAGTTCAACAAGAAATACTACAAGCGCTTCAACTAATGTAAGGTGTGAATTTCAATGAAGAAGAGAATTATAATTGGAACTGTGATAAGCATTTATATGTGCTTTATATTCATAATTGCTAACCTATACATCGACTACAATCTCAGGAAATACTCAGTTTACTATGCCCACAACATGGAGCATAAGGGGGGAACACGCCCAGAGCTGGCAATGGCATTAGAAAATATGAACGTTATCTATAAGCCTGACAAGAAAAATATACGGTATAGAGAAGACGGCGGTTTTACCATTTACAATAATTATACAGATAGTGAACAAGCTATCTTAAGTTGCGATCTAGGAGAAACAGAACTTCGATTTGGTTATTATGATGTCACGTATAAGAGCTACTATTTCGATGATGCCTTTAATCTAACCCTTGTCTATGACTCATCGGTTGGACATGATAAAATAGATATCAAGACTGTAGATCAGATGCACTTTACAAAGACATATACAATAACTTCGGGTTCATTGTCGAAGCCAACGTCAATCGCAAACCACGAATCAACCTGCAGAAGCAGTTCAACAAGAAGTACTATAAGCGATTCAATTAGCTTCGGGGTCGCAATTTCAACGTCACAAACACAGCAATCGAAACCATGACAAAGTAGATTCCGCATATCACGAGTGCCGTATGCTCGAAGAATGACTGTGGCAGCAAGTTGATGAGGTCGCTTTCGTTCGGGTTAAGCCTCCAGTAATTATTTGCAAATAGCACCTTATGAAATATCATAAATGCTTTATCGAAATTCACCGCCGCTATTCCGACTACCAGCAGGAAGGTGGCATTTGTAATTGTGCATGTATTGATGAATGTCTTGCAGATTGATGAACGGTAAGATGGTCTGCCTTTACAGTAAATAAAAATGCAGATGAGAGATATAAAGAATATTAGAGCGGCTATCAGCCTCACCAGATAAGCTTTGAGGAAGATAGCACGCACATCCTTAAGATGAGCCTTTTCGCGCGCAGTATAAAACTCCTGCCGAGTACCATCGGCAGTTACCTCGATATTCAGATTAGAGCGATTTCCGCGCAGATACTCCATCATCTCGCTAAGCGCAGACATCACGTTGTTCATATCTATATTGCGGTTCAAGTCACCGAACACATCTTTTTCTTCAAATTGGTGGCGGTAATACCCTGGGATATGGTACATAGTTATATCTGCTGCAGTCAGTAGTGCAGCTACCATGAAGCTCAGTGCGCATATAATTGCAATGATTTTAATCTTCAATTCGAGGCTCCTTTCTACAGAGTCTAATGTATCATTGTTAGTGATTCCTGCAAGGGCAGGGAACTGTAGGTGCCACGGAGGGACAGCAAATAAACCGGAAAATGTTTTATATATAAAACACAAAATTACTTTACAATTAAATTAAATGTGATACAATCGATTTATAAACAATTGATTACAAAATTAGATTTAATTTTAGAGGAGGATATTGATATGCAGAAGTATGTATGTGACGTTTGTGGATACGTTTATGACCCAGCAGTTGGTGACCCAGATAACGGAATCGAGCCAGGAACTGCATTTGAGGATCTACCAGATGATTGGGCTTGTCCTCTTTGCGACGTAAGCAAGGACATGTTTTTCTGAGGCAGACGAATAATTAAATACTCAATATAAATATTTTTAACCACTAAAGTGCGGCGAGTCATCTCGTCGCACTTTTTTTTCTGTTCGGAGGCTTCGCATCATGTGTTCGCACCGTACAAAATCGTTAATGGACTCTCAATTTCGCTGTTTGAATTTAGCGCGCTAAAGTGATAGTATAGATTCATATCTTATATTGAATTAAATCGAGGTATCGAACATGAATAAAGTTGAATCAAGATGGCTACAGAACTTTGTTGATGCGATTCTGTCGCTAGAGACTGAGGAGGAGTGCATAAAGTTCTTCGAGGACATTTGTACGATTAAAGAATTTCAGGACTTAGCGCACAGACTCGAGGTAGCTAGACTTCTTACAGATGGCAAAGTTTTTAATGAAATCAGCAAACTTACTGGTGCAAGCTCCGCTACGATTACGAGGGTCAACAAATGCCTTATGTACGGAGAGGGCGGGTACAAAACTGTACTGGACAAAAATAATAATTTTGAAGAAAACGGGGATGCAGAAGAACAGTAATAGTCATGAGCAGATTTATCAGAGAATTATACAAGGACTTCAAGTCATATACACCGGGCGAGCAGCCCAAGGATAGGAAATATCTCAAGCTCAACACCAACGAGTCGCCGTTCCCACCCGCACCTGCCGTATACCAAGCGATGCGTGATGCGAATATGGAAGATATGCGCCTCTATCCAGACCCGACAGGTAGGAAACTCAAGGTCAAGATGGCAGAATTGTACGGAGTACAGCCAGAGAATGTGTTCCTGTCAAATGGCTCAGATGATATTCTGAACTTCGCTTTCATGGCTTGGAACGACACGAACGACAGTATCGTTATCCCAGATGTTACCTATAGCTTCTACGAAGTTGTGGCACGTCTCCATGAGATAAATTATGAGATTAAGCCACTGCGTGATGACTTGACTCTTGATCTGGAAGGATACATAGGAATAGATAAGAATATAGTTTTACCTAATCCAAATGCTCCGACTGGAATCGCACTCAGCCGTACCCAGATTGAGGAGCTCGTTAGGTCGAATCCCGATAATGTAGTGATTATAGACGAGGCGTATGCAGGCTTCGGTGCTGAATCGGCGATTCCACTAACCCTTAAATACGACAACCTACTTGTCGTGCAGACTTTCTCGAAGTCGAGGAGCTTTGCAGGAGGAAGGCTTGGTTTTGCGGTAGGAGATGCTGCCCTAATCGAAGACCTGACCAAGATGCAGTATTCGACAAATCCTTATGCAGTCAATGCTATGTCACTTATTCTGGCAGAGGCGGCAGTTGACGCGGAGGACTACTATCAGGAGAACCTGCAGAGAATAATTGATGCGAGGGACTATGCAGCGTATAAGCTGAATGCTCTAGGCTTCGATGTACTGCCATCTCAGGCAAATTTTCTTTACATGAAGCTGGACGGCTTCGGCGGCCGAGAGCTATATGAGAAGCTTAAGGAACGTGGAGTCCTTGTGCGCCACTTTGCTAAACCTAGGATAGATGATTATATAAGAGTAACGATAGGAACCAAGGAGCAGATGGATGAGCTTGTCGAAGTTATAAAGGCGGTTTTGGGGGATAAGTAATTGTGTTGCTGCGAGCAAAGCGAAATATCTTAGAAACTAGGCATTATGCCTAGTTTTTTTATGCAATAAGATGTATATTGACAATCTTATGGGGGGGGTGATACTCTTTTATTAAATAATAATGTTTATAATTAAATACAAAGTTTGCGTCAAATTAGTTTGTTGTACGAGGGTAGCAGTAACAGTAAACTATGTTGCAATTTTTAGTAACTAGAGGTTCACCATGAAGCGAAAATATGCAGCCATTTTAATTATTGTTTTAGTTGTTGGAACCGGCAGTTTTTTATGGAATCATTTTATAAACCCTGATCCAGTTAGTGCGGAACTAAAACAAATGGTAACGGATTCAGCATCGAGTACATTCTCTGTAAAAAAATGGGAAGAAGCTGATAGATATTCAAAAAAAGCAATTAAATTCAAAGAGAAAGATGAGCTTATGTCGTCTGGTAATGAATTTGCTGTAACTGGAGTAAAATTGAAAGCTCCGTATGGAATTGCTTGTTTGCCTGAAGGAATATTGCTAGCTGACCATGGTGAAAATTGTCTCTATCTAATCGATTATTCTGGTAATCTAGTAAGAAAAATTGGTGAACTTGGAAATGGACCAAATCAATTTCAAAAACCTACTGGATGCACATATCATAATGGATATTACTATGTGATTGATTCAGGTAATAAACGAATAGTTATTCTTGACCGTCAATTTAACTATACAAAAGAGCTGAAATTACCAAAAAGCGAAAGAGAGCCAGAGAAAGAGTTTACGGATATAGCAATTAATGATAAAGATGACATATACATATCTGGGAATTACCTGTATGACTCAGGCATATATAAATATAATGCAGAAAAAGAGAAGTTTGAAAACATTCAAAAATATTTCTATGGAAGCTTGAAGACGTTTAATGGAGAAGTATACGCAGTAGATCAATTTAGGATATATGTTGATTTCGAAAAAAAGAGATTACAGGCGGAGCAGGATCTAATGCGCTTTGGAAACTTGATGGAAGAAATATAAAAAAAGAACTCCAATTTACCTGCTGGTCTGAATGCGGGAAGTTTCGAATTATTAAGGGATAATCTAATTATTTGCAGCCCTTTTTTTATTCAACGGTAATGGTATTTAATATGAAAGATGGAAAATATATAAGCAATATATATGAAGTTAATAAAATGGACTATAAAACATATGCTTCAATATATGGCAGTGATTTGTATATAACAGAACCTGAAAAAGGCAAAATCTTAAAAAAATATCATTGGAGAAGCTGCAATGAAAAAAACACGAACAACAAAAAGTAAAAAAATGACACATATAATTTTTGATTATATGTGTCTATTTTTCTTTAATAACTCCTGCATATTGTTTTTTTCTAGTGCTAGAAGTTTTTTTATTTACAGTATAAAAGAGATACTGAGCATGTTAAGACTTTAAATGCTGAACTTATATGTAATTCAAGGTTTCTTACTGATGCAGAAATTAATAAAGTAAATAAATTGCAAGATGGTAAGGCTTGGAATGTTAAAGTATCGATTGATGATACCTTGCCATATAGTAGTGGAATCCCGTTTTCAGTGGTTGGGATGAATAATTTGAAGGGTTTAAATGAAAATATCATAAAGGGCCACTCTCTACGTAGTGATAAAAGTGGAAAAAAGCTTACGTGTATTATTTCTCAAAAGCTAGCAGAACAATTACGAAAAAACACGGGAGATTCGATTAATATTAGAGGGACAAATATTACAATATCAGGCATTTATTCTTCAATCACAAATGATCAATCTATTAAAATGAGCTATGGCACAACGCGACAGATTTATGATGGAAGTTATTGTCAACATAATTTCACTTGTGATAAAGCCTCCTTGGATGAAGTTCAGAGTACTCTTGAAGATATGGATGAGAATGTAATGATTTTTGAAACGGAGGATAAGCTAAGCGAAAAGAACCAAACTAAGAATTTTATACTCGAGATGATTGGGACAAGGATGTTTGCAGGAGCATTCGCAGTTATAGCAGGAGTTCTCAATATATTTATACTTATGATAAGTGAAATAGAGGAAAGAAAAAGCAGGTATGCACTAATGCTAGCAGTAGGAGCGAGAAGGAAGCATATATTTATTGATTTAGTTAGTAGATATCTGTTTGACATAATAGCTGCCGCTATTCTTATGATGATTTCATTTAAGAGGGTAAGTGCAATGTTAAATCTATCGGATGAGATTTACTTTGACTATCCAGCTATAATAGCTGTATTTATAGCATCAGTTGCTCTTCTATTTATAGTGTCAGAATTAGGCGTAAAATATATAGAGAAGAAGCCTATTCAAATACTGTTGAAAGGAGGTGGAAACGGATGCTAGGCGATGTCATTCATAGAATTATCAAAGAGAGGAAAATCTACACTTTGATAATATTTGAGCTACTAATATGCTTCACGGTTACAACTTATGGCTTAGACCATTATTTTTCAGGTCGCAAAGCACTTGGTAAGATGGATGCTGATTTAGGTGAATACTATTTACAGCTTAAAATATATACGAATGGAAAAATGTTGATGGTATTGGATTTGCACCAACAAATCAGGAGATTGCAGAACTGCGTGAGGTATCGCATGGAACGATGATGTTCTCTGCATATACAAATGAGACGGGATTTCGAGGTGAAACTCCGATTGAATACAACAATATTTTTTGTTCAGGGCTAGGATTAAGAGGAAATGAAGTATATGCATCAAGCACACTAATACATAAGCTTAGTAAGTGCGATGTGTTTTCAGATGATATTTCTTTTAAAGAAGGGTCTTTGATATATCATGGACGAGAATACAAAGTGCGACGTATACCAAGACAAATTAAAAATCATAAAATTAATGTGGATGAACATGGTAAATATATTAAGTTATCATCTGGTATAATTTTTCCGCTAGATAATGCACAGGCATATTCTGATTACAGAGATTCAAAAAATGACAATTACATTAGTACAAATATATCTTTTAATAAAGATGTTTTGGCAGAGGATGGTAAAGTGCTTAATGTCGTATTTAAGAAACTCGCCTCCATTGACGGCGGCAAGCATACATTTATACTTCAAAACACCCGAAAAGAAGGACAACGACTAAATCAATACATAGGGCTTATTCCATCTTATCTCGGGAAAATGGGACTTGTAATGTTGCTGATAGTCAGCCTGGGGATATTTGGAAATCTAAAGAATATACTTAGGCGTCGCAAGAAAGAAATCGCAATCAGGATGGCATTAGGTGAACAAATTCCCAGCATGTTAAATGCATTTGTTGTTGAGTTTTCGATTGTATTTTCAATGGGGACAATGCTGGGCGTAATGCTCGGAGAAGTGCTCAGAAATCTATATGCATTTGATGCAATGTTTGCGATTGGGTTCTCCTATTGGACTTTAATTATATCTTTTGTGTGGGTTCTTATAATTGTTGCAATAAGCACTTTGACTGTTTTTATGAAAATAAAAGATAATTTACCTAGTGTTATTTTAACGGAGCAAGAATAGATGATAAAGATAGAGAATTTAGTAAAGAAATATGATAATGGATTTACTGAAAATGTAATATTCAATGGATTTGATGTCGCAATTGAAGATGGCGAATTCGTTGCTATACATGGTAGATCAGGCTGCGGCAAAAGTACGCTTCTTAATATAATAGGCTTGATAGATAGTATGTCAGAAGGCACATACATACTTGATGGCAAGGATATATCTAAACTCAAGCCCAGCGAATATGCAGCGATACGCAATCGCGATATAGGATTCATATTTCAAGCATTTCATTTGCTTCAAGATGAAAGTGTTATATACAATGTTAGCTTACCTATGAAATATGCAAAGGTTGATAAAGCAAGCCGTAAAGAACGAGCTGAAGCGTTGCTAAAGTTAGTTGGGTTAGAAGGAAAAGAAAATAACAAGGCTTTACAGCTATCTGGTGGTGAAATGCAGAGAGTAGCTGTCGCAAGGGCTTTAGCGAATAATCCTAAATATATTCTCGCAGACGAACCGACGGGTAATCTCGATATCGAAAACCGAGATAAGATTATGGATTTGCTTAAAACAATTAATGAGAAAAACGGCAGCACTATAATAATGGTCACGCACGATGAAGAGTTGCTTAAATATTCAGATAGAGTTATAAATCTCTAATTTAAAGCGTGTATTGAGTATAATTTAATAAAATGAATTAGTGAGGAGCTGGAAGATTAACTGGCCCCTCACTATATTTAATAATCAATAATTATATAAGTATAAGTACCACTACCCCTCATACTTAAAACTATCCATATAGCGCAGCTTGAATAGATTGCGCTCGTGAAGCATATCGATTCGCTCCTTAGTTTTAGGATCCTCGATTTCGCCAGTTCTGATATAACGGTCGAGAACTTCGTAAGTGAAGCCGAGCTTATCCTCATCTGTCATTCCGCTAAGACCATCTGAAGGGACCTTCTCAATCAGGACTTCGGGTACTCCGAGTACGCGGCCCATTGCGCGGATTTCGGCAGTTGTAAAAGACGAAATCGGACTAAAGTCACCTGCCGCATCTCCGTATCTAGTTGAGTAGCCGACCCAGTCCTCGGAAAGGTTGCAGGTGTTAGCAACCTGCCATTTCTCGACTGACCGACGGCGTATAGAGTCGCCATTCTGAGGCGGGGAGCTAGATTGATAAGAGAATCCTTGCTTAACTCTCCAATCGCACTCTCGATGTCCTTAACTGCACCATTGTAAGCCGCTTCTATGTTGATGACATGGCTCTCTATACCGAGGTGGTCAATCAGGAGCAGCGCCATGTCCATATCGCTCTGCTCTCCGTTAGGCATCATGATTCCGATTACTCGCTCCTTGCCGAGTGCTTGAACTAGAAGGGCAGCAGTTATCGAGCTGTCCTTACCTCCGCTGATACCGATTATTGCGTTGCAGCCGGGACCGTTCAACTTAAACCAATCGCTGATCCATTTTACGGTTGCATCAACAGCTTTTTTTGCATCAAAATCCATAATATCCTCCTATATTCCAAACGGGCGAATCGCCCTCTCAAGTATTCCGTTGCAGTATGCGATTACCATTCCGTAGTTCGCGATTGGGATGCCCTGCGTGTCCGCCTCGCCGAGTCTATACTGCATCTCGCGCCTGTTCAGCATGCAAGCACCACAGTGAATTATGACCTTATAACCGCTGAGGTCGCGTGGGTACTCGCCACCTGAAGTCCAGTCGAATTCTACATTTGGCTGAATCTTGCGGACCAGCTTAGGTATCTTGACCGTGCCGATATCATTGCACTGGCGGTGGTGAGTACAGCCTTCGCTTATGAGAATTCTATCACCTGCCTCGAGTGTATCGAGTGCACGTGCGCCTTGAAGCTGCTGCGCTAGGTCGCCCTTCTGTCTTGCAAATATAATCGAAAAAGAAGTAAGTGGCATATCAGATGGGATGTCATTTGCCACTGACTTAAACGCCTGCGAGTCGGTGATTACGATATCTGGAGCCTTGCCGAGAGCAGTAATAGCAGCATTTACCTCCGTCTCCTTGACCACAAGAGCCATTGCCCCCCTTATCCAGGATATCTCGAATGACTTGCTGCTGAGGTAGAATCAATCTTCCCTTAGGTGCAGCAGAATCAATCGGAGTGACGAGCAGCACGACATCGCCCTTATTGACGATTCCATCCGTTAAACCGATAGGAGCGTCATCCTGCTTTGCACATCTTATAATAGCCTGCTTAAGGTCTTCGATGCCTGAACCGCTGAGTGCATCCGTACAGACGATGGGAACGTCGGCGGGTATGTCAAAGCACTCTCTTATATGAAATAGGACCTTCGGCACTCTCGCATTTATTGACCACGACTATAGTGGGCATATTTCTCTTGCGAGACTCTCTAAGGAATTGCTCTGCCATCTTTGAGAATTTACCGCCTTGCCTGCTCGCATCGAGCACAAACAGCGCCAGGTCGCACTTTCTGAGTGCTTCATATGACTTATCTACACGCTTTAGACCGAGCTCACCCTCATCGTCAAGCCCTGCCGTATCTACGAACAAGACTGGCCCTATAGGTAGGAGTTCCATGCTTTTAGAGACGGGGTCTGTCGTAGTACCTGCAACGTCCGAGGTAAGCACTAAATCCTGTCCGAGAAGTTTATTTACGAGCGAAGATTTGCCGACATTTCGCGGTCCGAATAATCCGATTGTATATCTATTTCCCGAAGGAGTATCATTTAATCCCATTTTCAAGCCCTTTCTTCATGATTTCTATAATTTTACCACATGTCCAAACTGCCCTCAATGGAGGGCGCGTGGTGTGGCGACACCTAGAAAAGTGTTGTATAATCAAAAGGTAAATTTAGGAGGTATACACATGAAAAATGTGAACGTAATAGATATAAAACCGAACACCAATATCACCGACTTCTTTATGATTAAAGCCACTTCGATTAAGGTTGGCTCGAATGGTAAGGCGTATCAGGATGTGATGCTGACCGATGCGACAGGAGACCTCTCCGCCAAGAAATGGGACGTGGATGAGAATAACATCGAATTTCTGAAGTCTCTCAAGGTCGGCGACCTCGTTAAGGTGAGAGGATCTGTGACAGATTGGAAGGGACAGACTCAGCTTCGCATCAATCAGATTAGGCTTGCCACTGAAGAGGATGATCTAGAGATGAGTGATTTTGTGAAGTCAGCGCCTGAAAGCCGATAGATATGTATGAATATATTATCGGTGAGATCAACGCTATGCAGGATGAGGATTTCAAGAAGCTATGTCTACATCTATATGAGGGCAATAAAGAGAAACTTATGTACTATCCAGCGGCGATGTCCAACCATCACGCTGAGTACGGCGGTCTGCTCTATCACATCAAGCGCATGATGATGAGTGCCAACAAGCTGTGCGAGGTATACACGAATCTATCCAGAGACCTTCTGGTTGCTGGAGTTGCGATTCACGATATCGAGAAGCTTAATGAGATTCTGTCGGATAAGAACGGCATATCGCCAGGCTATTCGTTTAAGGGACAGATGCTCGGGCATATCGTACAGGGGATTACTCTTGTAAATGACCTTTGCAAGGAACTCGGTATCAGCGAGGAAAAGGCGGTATTGCTCGAACACATGATACTCTCTCATCACTACGAGCCCGAATTTGGAAGCCCTAAGAAGCCGCTGTTCCCAGAGGCAGAGATGCTGCACTACTTGGACATTGTCGATGCGAGGATGTTCGATATGGAGGAAGGGCTCAAGGGAGTTTCAGACGGTGAGTTCGGTGACCGTGTGTTGGCCACTCGATAATAGAAGGCTGTATAAGCGCACGTTTTAGGCTGTATAATTAAAATGCGACATTCGGGATAGGAGTCATAATTGCTTAGATGACTTGATTTAAAGAGCCCGATAGCTTGCGAATTAGGTTGCGTTAATGGCAGTTACGGAAATCAAGATCGGTAAGATCACGCAAGTAATATACAATAATGAATCCAACGGCTTTGCGATATGCCTCTTCGAGACGGAAGATGAGCAGTTTAAAATCTCTGGGATGTTCCATGCGATAAATCCTGAGATAACGTACAAGCTGGAGGGGAGCTTCAAGATTCACCCGCGTTATGGTGAGCAGTTTAACGTATCTGCGTATGAGGAGCAGCTACCTGATGATGCGGAAGGTATAAGGGTATTTCTTGCATCTGGAGCCATCAGAGGCATAGGTCCTAACATGGCCAAGAGGATTGTCGATAAGTTCGGCAAAGACGCTCTTGATGTAATCGAGGAGAATCCAGAGGCACTGCTATCCATAAATGGTCTAGGACCTAAGACAGTCGAGAAATCGCAAAGTCATACAAGGAGTCGCGTGAATTTACCAAGATTTCACTCGGACTCGGAGAGTATGGAATTCAGCCGGCGCAGGCAGTTAAGATATACAAGCTATATGGAGATAAGTCGCTCGAGGTAGTAGCGGAGAATCCCTATACACTAGTCGAAGATATATACGGTATCAGTTTTAATAAGGCGGATGAAATTGCAAGCAGAATCGGAATAGAGGCGGAGAGCGAGTTCCGAATCAAGAGCGGCATCAAGTATGCACTGTCGGTATTTTCGAATAGCGGCAGCACTTATGTACCTAAGGATATTTTGCTTGAGAGCGCAATAAAGCTACTTGACATCTCGAGTGAGTTAATCGAGGAAAACCTCACTGCGCTTGCCTTTAGTGGCGAGATAGAGCTTGATTCACTTGACGGTGTTCCAGTCGTGTATCAGCATTTCTACTTTCAGGCTGAGCAGAGCGTGACGTATCATATCAAGAGGATTATGAATGGCTATATGCCACCTCTCGCCGCCGATCCAGACAACCTTATTAACGCCGCAGAAGCGGAGGAGAGGATTCAGCTATCTGGTGATCAGAGAAAGGCAATTCGTGCTGCTCTGACCAACAAGATTACGATTATAACCGGAGGACCTGGAACAGGTAAGACGACGATTATCAATCTCATAGTAAAGATTTTCAAGCTTATGGGTATTTCGGTGGCACTTGCTGCTCCGACAGGCCGTGCGGCCAAGCGTATAACCGAGACCTCTGGCGTTGAGGCGATGACTATACATAGGCTTCTTGAGTATGTGTACTCGGAGGATGAGAACGAGATGGAATTTGGCAGAAATGCAGAAAATCCACTTGAAGAGGATTCCTTCATAGTAGATGAGGCCTCGATGATTGACCTTATGCTGATGGACGGCTTTCTGAACGCTTTAGAAGATGGTAGCAGGCTGATAATAGTTGGCGATGCTGACCAGCTGCCATCTGTTGGGGCAGGCAACGTGCTACTAGACATGATTAACAGTGATTATGTTCCGACTATTAGACTTGAGGAGATATTTAGACAGGCGAGTGAGAGCCGCATCGTTGTGAATGCGCACTCGATTAACAGTGGCGAATATCCTGAATCGGGCGGTAGAGATAGCGATTTCTTCTTCATGCACAGAAGAGGCGAAGAAGAGATCAGAGAGACGATTGAAGAGCTTGTCACTGGAAGGCTTGAAAGTTACTACGACTTCGTTAAGGGCAATGGTGATATTCAGGTGCTTACACCAACCAGAAAAGGTGGCCTTGGAACTGCAAGCCTTAACGAAATGCTGCAGAGCATAATCAATCCTGCTTCGGAAGAGCTAAATGAAAGGAAGTTTGGCTCCAAGGTTTTCCGTGAGGGTGACAAGGTCATGCAGATCAGAAACAACTACCAAATGGAGTGGCAGCAGCTCGGAAGGCAGAGTGGACGCGGCATATTCAATGGTGACATGGGCGTAATCAATACTATAGATAATGATAATGCCAAGATGGTTGTGGATTTTGACGGCAGATTTGTGACCTACGATAGCGAGGAGCTCGATGAGCTTGAGCTTGCATATGCGGTAACTGTTCACAAAAGTCAAGGCTGTGAATTTCCTGTAGTAATTATGCCGATATCAGGATTTCCACCGATGCTTGCGACGAGAAACCTACTATATACAGCAATCACTAGGGGTAAGAAGCTTGTGATCCTGGTTGGCTCAGAGGAGCGTATGCATAGGATGATTGATAACAACAGAATAGATGAACGCTATACTGGGCTTGAGGCGAGGCTCAGGGAAGTCGATATGGGCGGTCTTTTGTAAAAATTTAATGTTATTTAATATAAAATAAGTATAGAAAATGGTATTTTATACTGTGCTATACTGTGCATAAATGTCATAAGTGCGTGCTTCACTTAAGGCGCTGTATCCTTCGAGTTACTTACAAGGAGACAAGAGGATGAATTACGATAGAAGAAATGAAGTAAATTTTTACAAAAAACTATCAATTATCTTAGGAACAATACTGGCTATTATAGTGGTGGGGTTGGGAGTGATATTCTATTTTGCTCAATGGAACCTGCATGGAGTTAGTAATATGCCGAATATTGACTGGACAAAGGATAGGTCTTTGGATTTGGTCGGAGAGGTTGAAGGAAAGAAAGTTTATAAGTATGGCATTAGTGAAATGTCCTATCAGACATTTAGTGCTAATAAAATCACCGCTAAAAAGTATTATGAGCAAAGCTGGGTAACTATTGATATGCTGACTGCCAGCGGATTAGAGACTTCAAGAGAGGGATATAGAACCTATCAGTATGATTTCTACTATATATTACTTACAGATAATGCTGTTGTATTTTGTAGCAATGATGTACCGATTAAAGAGGTTATACAAGCCCTTGGAAAGTAAAACTCTGATTGCCATACATATAAATCTGTGCTGAAGGGAATTCCTCCTGCGATATCATAGAATCGACGATGATATCGCAGGAGGTTTTTTAATTGAAAAATACTTTATTAAATCTTATATATCCGCACTCATTATATTGTGTTTGCTGTGGGAGGCTAATCGATGCATCAGTCCCATACAGCCTCTGCAAGTCTTGTTCAGATAATATAAGCTGGGCGAACGTACGGACCTGTAACAAGTGTGGCAAGCTACTCGGGGACCACAATCCGCTCTCAATTTGTTACAACTGCAGAGAACATGGACACTCATTTGACAGAGGGTATACATGCACCGAGTACGGATTGTATGAGAAAGAGATTATCTTCAATCTAAAGTATAAGCGAAAGACGCACCTAGCGCCGATAATAGCAGAGATTATGTATGACAGGCTTGAAACTGCAGGTATAGAAGAGTATCCAGATATCATAGTCCCAGTTCCCATGTATGTGACTAAGGAACGAAAACGAGGTTTTAATCAAGCGGCACTTATCGCCAAGGAGCTGGCGAGGCTAATGGGGATAGAGTATAGAGCAGATGTTGTGATGCGGTGCAAGAGCACTGGGGTGATGAAGAGGCTTTCACCCCGAGGAGCGCCTCAACAATGTGAGGTCTGCATTTGAGGTGTATGAAGGGATGAGGCGGAAAATTTTCGGAAAAAATATATTTATAGTCGATGATATTTACACGACTGGAGCAACTGTTGATTCAATCGCAAGGCTGCTCAAGGCGGCGGGGGTTAGTCGTGCTGACGTCATGACGTTTGCGGCGGGAGCGGATATGGTCAAGGAGGCAGTATAAATGCTGTTTGTAAAGCGGTGTTTAAAATGGTATTCTAGCAAGTAGGATATGGCAAGGTCATGTTCGTGGTTGAAAGTCCAAGCCAGCTACGGGCAAAGGGATCCACGTAAGCTGCTGCGGAGACGGCAGTGATCATGGCGTAGCTTAGAAGTAAGTCCTCCGGGAAACTCGGGTCAAGGCAAGTGTGGGGTCAAAGACCAGGTCGAGTGGCATTGCCTATCCTCTATTTTGCAATTATTAATTCGAAAAGAGGCCTAAATGGAATACAGGATAGAACACGATACGATGGGCGAAGTAAAGGTGCCATCAGATAAACTGTGGGGCGCACAGACACAGCGCAGTTCAATGAACTTCAAGGTTGGTAAGCGTATGCCGATTGAGATTATCCGCGCATTTGCATACCTTAAAAATGCCGCTGCTTGCGCCAATATGGATCTTGGCAGGCTTGCGCCTGAGAAGGCTTCTTACATAATGATAGTATGCGACCAGATTCTGAACGGTGAGCTAGATGAGAACTTTCCGCTCGTCGTATACCAGACTGGCAGCGGTACGCAGACCAACATGAATGTAAATGAGGTCATTGCAGGACGTGCAAAGGAGATGGCCGGTGCAGCGGTGCTTCATCCAAATGATGATGTCAATATGTCACAGAGCTCCAATGATACATTTCCAACTGCTATGAGTATCGCGTCAGTATTTGCACTCGAAGATAGAGTATTACCAGCGCTAACTACTATGATAGAGACGCTCAAATCCCTTGAGCAGAAATACATGAAGGTCATCAAGACTGGAAGGACTCATCTGCAGGATGCTGTTCCGATGACATTTGGACAGGAAATCAGCGGATGGCGTTCGATGCTCGAGCACGACTACGATAACATCGAGAAGTCGATTGATGGATTAAGAGAAATTGCTCTCGGCGGAACGGCAGTGGGGACTGGACTAAATGCACCAGCTGGATTTGCTGAGCGAGCTGCCGAAGCACTGACGAGCTTAACTAAGAAAGAATTTATCACAGCACCTAATAAGTTTCATTCCTTGAGCTCCAAGGATGCGTACGTATTTGCACACGGAGCGCTGAAGGCCCTTGCTGCTGATGTGATGAAGCTGTCCAATGATATCAGATGGCTCTCAAGCGGACCTAGATGTGGACTCGGAGAGAGATTCTAATTCCCGAGAACGAACCAGGAAGTTCAATCATGCCAGGCAAGGTAAACCCTACTCAGACTGAATCTGCGACGATGGTGGCTGTACGGGTAATGGGAAATGACACTGTAGTTGGACTGGCAGCTTCACAGGGTAACTTCGAGCTCAATGTGTTTATGCCAGTGATTATAGATGCATTTATAGAATCTGCGAACCTACTAGCCGATTCGCTAATTTCGCTCGAAGAGAAGTGCGTAAGAGGCATCACGGTGAATAGTGACAAGATGGATGAAAACGCACACCGCTCGCTTATGGTGGCTGCTGCACTCAATCTGCATATCGGATACGAGAATGCTGCTAAGGTAGCAAAGAAAGCTCATGCAGATAATTCGACTCTTTGTGAAGCAGGGACTTCACTCGGACTATTCACTGCAGAAGAATACGGCGTATGGATAGATCTCATGGCGATGACTGGGGTGGAAAAGTAAGATTTTCAATTACTAAAAAGGCAAAAAACATTTGAAAGCAATCGCTGACGCGTGGTGAAAGTCATGCGACTTACATGCATAGAAAGGTTAACATGGAAAACAACGAACGTGATATATATTATTGCCAGCTACCGATGGTAAAGATGCTTTGCAATAGATGGGCAGAAGCGCATCCTACACGAAGGAAGCAGAACAGCGCCGTAGGTGGGACTCTTATACTAGGGGCTGCAATAATTCTGGGTATGCTTTATTACACGATTAAGCATGCGAATGTTCCGCAGTGGTATTTGCATGTATCAATCTGGGCTGCGGCACTCATAATTTTCATGGCAGGAAGACAGCGCAACTTAATCAGCAATCCACCATTTAAAGGATTACTTAATGTCAGATATGAGATGAGCGATGAGGGAATTTATTACATCTATCAGGAGAAACTTACGGTGTACACGTTCTTCATCGCTGATGATGATATTGAGGAAATGATCTATGATGATGAGTTTCAAGTACTCCATATAGTGGGAAAAGGTGAAGTATCTGCTGAAACTCGTAAAGGTGTGACAGAACCTACTCGTGTAAATGATTACTACTGCCTGCTTCCATACGATGAATTTGATATTGATGATATTCTTAATCCGTATGGAGATATGATAAAGAGAGTACACGGGGATCTGCGTAGAGATTATGGAAGCAAATAATTCACTAGGCACATAAGAAATACAGACTGTAGCACCATCTGGAGTTGTAACATTTAAGTAGAGTCTGTAAATCCACCAAATTCTCATGGTAGTATATCAATGAAAATAAGTATATATTTTAACTATTCCTCTAAGCCCACTGCACACCCTCCAGACCTACAGTTTAAAAAGTACATAGGCAAAAAAATGAAAAAAAGGCTCTACGGCGACCGATTCTCGGTTACCGTAGAGCATACTCGTTAAAAGGTATATGAAAAACCCTTGCAAATAGAGACTTTTTGCAAAAAAATAAAGGGTTATCAAAGTTTTTTTAGGGTTTGCCAAAAATTCGCCCCTAAAATATCTAGACCCTAAAAAACTTTGATTACCCAAAAAAAGAAACTGGACGCTTTGATACTCATCGTATCAAAACTGGTGTCCAGTTATGTAGTATCACCGAATGATTGATACAATGCGCCCTCTGATATGGTTGAGGGTGCAAATTGGATTTTAGACCATTTTCATTCCAAGCATTAATCCTATGAGGCCTAATGCTACAGAAACAACAGCATACCCAATTGCGATTATGACATGCCCTGTTTCAAGATAACCATACATTTCAACAGAAAATGTTGAAAAATGTTGTAAAGCCCACCGCAAAGACCGAATTTCAGAAACAACAATTTGTTTTCACTCATCCCGTTTTGCTGCGTCTCAGCAATTATAATACCTATCAATACAGCACCAAGAACATTAACTAAAAGTGTGTTTAGAGGATAATCCCCGCTTTTTTGCAGCTCTACTTTAGACAATAAATACCTTGTGATTGAACCAATGAATCCGCCTGCGCCTACCGCTATACACCTTATTAGCATATAATTTTTCCTTTCATTTTTATTCATAGAAAAAGCCGATGCCATCATTCCAGTAGAAGTCATCAGCTATCGGCATAGCGGTTTCGGTTTATTCCGCGGGAGAACTTCATCCCCAATTGGCTTTAAGTATAACTAATCTTCTAATTCATTGCAAGGTGATGAAAGAAATTTTAGCCATTATAGCATATGCATAAACCACAGGTTGAGTTTTTGGTGCTTCATAGACTGTAGGTTAAGCGGACTGCAAGGTTGCAAAAATCGAGGGCGGGTTTTTACTGCAGCCTTGTAATATTAGAAATACTATCCCCGATAGAGATACGATATTTCACACAGATGATCAGGAATAATCCTGACTGGACATTTGCAGGAACATATTTAGATTAAGGAATATCAGGACTTTTATTCAGGAATACCGTGGATTCACTCCCGGCCATTCGCAATTTGAAAGCGGACGGAGCAGCTGTTTATTTCGATAAAGAGTATATCAAAAAAACAGACAGATGAACCGTCTGCTTTTTGTATGGAGCAGGTGAAGGGAATTGAACCCTCGACGCAAGCTTGGGAAGCTCGAATTTTACCATTAAACTACACCTGCAGATAGATATTGAGATTATGTATGTAATTATACTGCGAATGGCAGAGTTGGTCAAATGAATGAATCATAATATTAACACAATACATATAATTAAGAATCGCATGCAATTATTAATAATCTATTAGCAATATATTAATGAATATGAATATTGTTGAAAACAATTACTTGCCCCATTACAATCTGATTAAACAACAGGTGTTCTCTATTAAACCATGAGCACAGGAGGAACAAATGTCACACATGATTGAGCTGCATAAGGTGTCCAAGTATTACACCAACAAGGATACTGTCAGTACAGGACTATCTAGAATAGATCTCAACCTTGACATGGGCGAGTTCGTTGCTATTACAGGGGAGAGTGGAAGCGGAAAATCCACTTTGCTTAACGTAATCTCTGGGCTCGACACTTACGAAGAAGGTGAAATGTTCGTTGGCGGACAGGACACAAGCGCCTTCAAGACGGAGGATTACGAGAGGTATAGGAAGACATTTATCGGCAATATTTTCCAGGATTTAATCTTGTGAATAGCTATAGCGTGTATCAGAACATCGAACTATCGATGCTGATGTGCGGTATGAAGCACAGCGATTGCAAGGAACGTGTAAATGAACTTATCGAACTCGTAAATCTCGGTGAATACAGAAGGACTAAGGTATCGAAGCTTTCCGGCGGGCAGAAGCAGCGAGTGGCGATTGCGCGTGCGCTTGCCAAAGATGCACCTATAATAGTTGCGGACGAGCCGACAGGTAATCTCGATACGGATTCAGCCGCAAAGGTTATTGAAACGCTTTACAGGATCTCCAAGGACAAACTTGTAGTTATCGTAACTCATAACTACGAGCAGGTTGAAAAATTCGTCACCCGCAAAATAACAGTTCATGACGGAAAGATAATAGAGGATAAGAAGGTCAGAGAACGTCAAATAATAGCGTTTCATTCAGATAATGAAGAATTACAGGATAGCGGACAGCAGAGTTCAGTCGAACATGAGAGTGCTAATATGCAGCATGATCCAGGGATTAGACAGAACGAAGAGCAAGAAAGCGAAGTGTTAGGGTCAGAACTCATAATTCCTGGGGTATCCGAAGGTGAGTTTGAAGCGGCAGATTCTGACGATTTTGAAGTGCCAGAAGATTCTAGATATTCCGATGTTGTAAATAGAATCACACGTGAAGAGAATGAGGGCGATGAGATATCACCAGTCCCAATGCGTAGGGGTAGAGCAGCTAGAAATATGGAGAGAGAAGCTGAAGAAGTGGAGGCTTTAAAAAAGCAAGCCAAAGCAGAACGATCATATACTCCTGAGAGAACTAAATCACGATCAGAAAGGGCTAAGCGTAATGCATCTAAATTGACTCGTCATGATGAGATGGGGCTTATGAACGAGTTAAGGCTTGGTGTCAGGAATACGTTCAATCTACCGACCAAGTTTATTCTATTGTTCATAATCTATATATTCGTTGCGACATCTGTGCTAGGACAGTATTCGTCCACTAAAGAGTCGCTGCACAGACAAGATATCAATAGCCTTGGTAATCAGTACTTTAGCAACACTAGTGCAGATCGAATCATCGTAAAGAAGTCAGATAACTCTGCATTTACAGATGAGGATTATGCACAGATTGAAAAGCTAAAGCATGTCAAAAGCATCATCAAGGAAGATCCCGTTGTTGATTCTAGGATTACACTCGGTTCAAATATCTTTATGACAGGACTTCTCTATCCCGGGCAGAAGATAAAGACAAAGGACCTAACGTACGGAAAGCTACCAGAGCAGGAAAATGACATAGTCGTAGTAACAGACAAGTCTACGACGACCTACGATGCGCTTAAGGGCAATAGAGACGAACTTCTCGGCAAGGAATTTGACCTTATGGGAGACGAGGATGGAGAAACCCTTCAAGTTGGAAAGGTCAGAGTGACGGGCGTTATAGTTTATGATGATGCATTTAAATCTGGAATCAACCCAAGCACTGGAACTGTAAAGTACTACTGCAGCGATGCTCTTGCGAGAAAAGTAGTAATGAACACACTTAGTACAAAATCAAGTGCCGTAGTTGACTTCAGTGGTCAAAAGGTGAAAGGCCAATGCTAGGTCGTATATAGAATCAAACTCAAACGTACCAAAGGGTGAAGCATACATCTATGAAGATCAGACTAAGAACTACAAGGACGACAAATGGCAGAACAAACCGCTTAACATCTCAATCTCAAACATATATTATTCCGCCGATATTGCACTCAAAACTACAAAGAGTGTGAGTAAGAGTAGCGCACAGAAGCTGCTCGGAATTTCGAAGGATGATTATGAGACAAAAAATGCGAGAGTATATATAAATCCTGAAGATTATGACACCTTATATAATCGAGGGAACTATCAGATAAGCGTATTTGTAGATAATGACCTCAATGCGAATGCTCTGGCTTCATCAATCGACAAGTTCGGCGTATACAAGACGTTCGCGATGAAGAAGATGATTACAAAGGATCCTTTACCACAGCTGTTCCTGACAAAACTGGTTCAGGTTGTTTTCACGGCTATAGGATTTGTGGTGCTGTTCTTTATTGCCTATACGATAATAAGACTGATCATGAGATCGAGAAATTCGTACTATGCGACACTAAGAATTCTCGGTGGTACGAGGAAGAATACGAGTGCGATTCTGCGCATCGAATTGTTGATGATGATGGCAATTGCACTTGCGGTAGATTTCGTGGGCATTTATCTTGCCTCGAAGGGTCTGGTGAATGTAAAAGCACTTAAAAATGCGCTATTATATCTAGAATTTAAGGATTACATCATTCTTACGGTAGCACTTATGCTCATGTCGCTTCTCATCGCAAACAGATACTCGCGCAAAATTTTCAAGAAGTCAGCGATGAATATTTATAGAGAGGAGGACTAAAAATGATTAAGCTACAGCATGTAAATAAGTTTTTCAATAAGCGTAAAGCCAATGAAATACATGTAATTAACGACACCTCTCTGGAGTTACCGGAGACCGGCATTGTAGCGCTACTTGGACCATCTGGATGTGGCAAGACGACGCTTTTAAATGCTATCGGAGGACTTGATAAGGTTAATTCGGGCAAGATATTTATCGATGATGCGTGCATATCCAAGATGAGAGCATCGAAGGTAGACTCGATACGTAATGCTAAGATAGGGTACATTTTCCAGAACTTTAACCTGCTCGACAGGATGACGGTATTCGAAAATGTCGCAATTGCGCTTAGAATGATTGGGATCAAAGATAAGCATGTAATCAAAGAACGTGTTAATTACTGCCTAAAGTCAGTAGGGATTTACCAATTTAGAAACAAGACGACCGATGCGCTCTCAGGAGGACAAAGACAGCGCGTGGCAATCGCGCGTGCCATTGTCAAGAATCCGCGCATCATCATAGCCGATGAGCCTACAGGAAACCTCGATAGTGCGAACACAATCGAGGTCATGAATATCATCAAGACTATTTCGAAGGACAGACTAGTTCTGCTCGTAACACACGAGAAGAAAATAGCGGAGTTCTATTCATCGAGAATCATAGACATGAAGGATGGAAAGGTCGTAGGTGATAGAGAAAACGATACTGATAACTATCTAGACTATCAGCTTGAGAATAAAATTTATCTCAAGGATATGCCTAAGCATGATGAGTATGGCAACCAGGATATTCAAGTCGATGTTTATAGCGATGGGCTTTCGGAGGCTGGTATAAAGCTAGTCCTTAGAGCAGGTAATCTGTACGTAGATACAGGCGGCAGATATAACGTTGTGGACGAGAATTCCAATATCGAACTAATCGATGACCATTACTCGGCGATGGATTCCAGCATATACGAGAACAATCGCTTTGAGTACGACAAGTATCTGCCTGAAGGATATAAGGCGAGGTACACCTCGCTGTATTCGCCAATCAAGATGTTTACAAACGGGTTCAAGACAGTTGCGAAGTTCAACAGACTCAAGAAGCTACTGCTCATAGGATTCATGTTCGCTTCGATATTCACATTTGTAGCTGTAAGCAATGTGCTTGGAGTGCTGGATATCAAAGAAAAAGACTTTCTCACCACTAATGCTAACTATATCACTGTAAATAACACCAAGAAGGACCCATCTCTCGCCGAAACACTTCGGAACACCCAAGGGGCGAGAGCTACATTTACAGGCAACACACAGGTGATGCTGAGGATGCCATTTACCGAATATCTGCAGAGCTCCAATTACGAGATGCAGTTTGGTGCATCGATAACACCAATGAGTGTGCTCAAGGAAGAAGAGCTGTACAAAGGCAAGCTTCCAACTGACGATAGAGGTGTTGTCATAGATAAACTGCTTGTGGACAAGATGTTCAAGTCGAGAGTTGTTCAGGAAGTCGGTATAATCAAGACATCCGACCTAATTGGTCGAAAAATCAAAGTGAAAAACCTAGGAGAATTCACGATAACAGGGATTTCGAATTTAAATTCACCATCTGCTTTCTTTGCGGACAGCTACTGCCAGGATGTGCTCATGTATAGCCAGTCAACCTCGACACTCGATGCACCTTCTAGCATGCCAATAGAAGATGCGAATGAAGGAGCCAATCAAGATAGCAGTAATCCAATCACAGATTATGCTTATGCACCTTCGTCAATCAAGATCAAGAAGGGCAAGGCACCAGCGAATGATTACGAGGTAGTAGTGCGAGATACTCATGAAGAAGACATGCTGCTTAACAAAGAAATCGCTGCAAATGTAAATAATCATAAACTCAAGGTAGTCGGATACTACACGACAGATTCACAGGATGACGATGCGTACTACACGACTAATCACACAATTTTGCTAGGTTATATATCAAAGCAGAGGGTGGTATCAGTGTACTCAGATGAACCGGGAGCACTTGCTGACAAACTTACAGAGCAGGGGTATTCTGTGCAAATCAATTACGACCGTGATAAGGAGAAGTATAAACTTTCAGAAGCTCAGAACGTCAGAAGCACATTCACTGCAGCGGGGATTATCATCTTAGTTGCACTAATAGAGCTCTTCTTGATGCTTAGATCGTCATTCCTCTCTAGGATTAAGGAAGTTGGCACAATGAGAGCCATTGGACTCAAGAAACGCGACATATATAAGATGTTCATAGGAGAGATTGCAGTAATCACGGCGATTACAGCTATTCCTGGTATAGCGGGCGCTTATTACGTGCTAAGCCACACCACAGCGCTGCTTGGAGCGAAGTTCTATATTGCTCCTTGGGTAGCTGTACTGTCATTTCTTGTTCTCCTGCTGTTTAACCTAATAGTTGGATTGATGCCAGTCTTCCAGACGATGCGTAAGACGCCGGCGGCGATATTGGCAAGGGTGGATATCTAGACCACATAATCTACACAGTGTTTTTAGGGCTTATGGGCTCCTCACCTTTTGAAAACTGCATGATTATGATATAATTTTAATAAAATTAACGCATTCGCCAAGTTGTGGACGCAGCGGGTAACCGCGTGAAGGTTAGCGTTCGTGACTTGGCGAACATGCACTAAACTAAGCCGAGGAGGGCAATGATGGCTACCGATAAAGAGCATTCACCAGAAACTACGATGAGAAGCAATTTCATTCACAACATGATAGATGAGGATTTGGCGGAGGGCAAGTACCAAGAGGTGTATACGAGATTTCCACCGGAACCTAATGGCTACCTGCATATTGGACACGCTAAATCTATTTGCCTTAACTTCGGAACCGCTAAGAAATACGGCGGAAAATGCAACCTCAGATACGACGATACCAATCCTGTAAAAGAGGATATGGAATACGTAAATTCAATCGAGGAGGATGTGCGTTGGCTCGGCTTCGAGTGGGATGAGAAGAGATGGGCTTCTGATTACTTCGACACTATGTATGACGCTGCGGTTCAGCTGATCAAGAAGGGCAAGGCTTATGTCTGCGAACTCACAGCTGAGCAGATGAAGGAGTACAGAGGGACGCTTACTGAGCCTGGTAAGGAGAGTCCGTATAGAAATAGAACAGCTCAGGAGAACCTAGCTCTCTTTGAGGACATGAAGGCTGGAAAGTATGGTGATGGTGAGGCGGTGCTTCGTGCCAAGATTGACATGAGTTCACCTAATATCAACATGAGAGATCCTATTATTTATAGAGTCGCACATGCCACTCATCACAACACCGGTGATAAATGGTGTATATATCCTATGTATGATTTCGCTCATCCGATTGAAGATGCGATTGAAGGGATTTCACATTCCATCTGTACGCTCGAGTTCGAGGATCACAGACCACTATACGATTGGGTACTTAATGAAGTTGGCTTTTGGAACCCACAACCAAGGCAGATTGAGTTCGCAAGGCTCAACATCACCAATATGCTTATGAGTAAGAGATATCTCAAGAAGCTCGTTGATGAAGGTACTGTTTCAGGATGGGATGACCCACGTATGCCAACAATCGCAGGTATTAGAAGACGTGGATATACACCTGAGCAATCAGAAGCTTCTGCGATGATATCGGTGTAGCTAAGTCCAACTCGACAGTAGACTTTGCACAGCTCGAGACTAGTGTGCGTGATGACCTTCAGTTCAAGGTTGCTGCTCGCAACGTTGTAATGAATCCTATTAAAGTAGTGATTACAAACTATCCGGAAGGTCAGATTGAGACTTGCGAGGTTGAGAATAACAGAAATGTTCCTGAGCTTGGAGAGAGAGAGAAATTCCGTTTGGCCGCGAACTATGGATAGACGGAGATGATTTCATGGAAGTGCCTATCAAGAAGTATTTCAGGCTATTCCCTGGCAACGAGGTTAGATTAAAGGGTGGTTATTTTATCACGTGTAACGAGGTTGTTAAGAACGAAGACGGCTCCATCAAGGAACTGCTCTGCACTTACGATCCAGAGACTAAGAGTGGAACCGAAGGCGGAAATCGCAAGGTGAAGGGGACAATTCACTTCGTAGAGGCTTCTACAGCAGTGAAGATTAAGATACGAGAGTATCAGACACTTATGATTGAAAATGAAGATGGCAATCTAGAGCTCAATCCAGATTCGCTACACGAGACCTGGGGCTATGCTGAGCCATCAGTTTCTGATGTCAAGGCTGGCGAGAGATTCCAATTCTTCCGCAAAGGATATTATATTGCGGATAGCGAGCTAACGACTGATGACGAGAAGGTGTTTAACAGCATCGTAAGCCTCAAGAGCTCCTGGAAGAAATAGAGATTACTGTAAATGGGGTGGTGACCATAGATAGTTTATTTACATCCGTACTTACTTTTGTCGAGAATAATCCTATTTTCGCAAAATACATAACGACGGCATCAAGGTGGATTTCGTAATTTTGGCAGTTTACATTCTTATGAGGTCCATCATGTCACTGCTCTCAACAAGGGTGACGCCCGAAGTTTGGGGCTACCTATCTGTTGAGGATGGTGTTACACTTCCGATCACGCATTGGGAGAATATAATCGGAAGATCATCATCTGTTGACCTGCGTATTGAGCTCGATACGATTTCTAATACGCAGGCGCTTTTGATTCGCCGTAAAGACGGAAAGTGGATGTTTAAGGATCTGAATTCCAAGAATGGTACTATTATCAATGGGATTCAGCTCATTCCGCGTAAGAAATACATAATAAATCCTGGCGACGAAATCATAATGGGCGGCGCAAAGTGCACGCTCGCTGCGATAAGCGTCGAAGAGGAAAAGAATAATGATGCTATGCGCTCGATGGACAAGAAACCTGTCTCGCCATGGCCTCTTATGGTTGCAATCACCGCATTTCAGTTTCTGACGATGATACAGCTGATAATTGGCATGGGGACGAAACTCACTCCTGGGGCGCTTCTTTCGATTCCGCTACTTTCTGCTACTATGTGGATTTATGTGATTCTTTTTAGAGCCATGGGCAGCAAGGGTTTTGAGATGGAGATGATAGCTTTCTTCATGTCGACTATAGGACTAGCGGTCACGACCTCTGCCAACCCTGCGCTTACAATGAAGCAGTATATCGCAACGCTTGTCGGGATCTTCATCTTCATATTCATGTGCATATATATGCGAGATCTGAGGAGGACGGAGAAGATTAAGCCAGTGCTCGCTGTGCTCGCTATAGGGCTACTGCTGTTCAATGTAATATTCGGAACGACTAAATTCGGAGCTGCTAACTGGGTTACTGTCGGTGGCATCTCAATTCAGCCTTCTGAAATCGTCAAGCTTGCATTCATATGCATCGGTGCAGCAACCATGGAGAATCTCTTTAACAAGAAAAATCTCTATGGTTTCATGCTATTCTCCTTGTTCTGCCTGGCTTGCCTTGCCAAGATGGGAGACTTCGGAGGTGCGCTTATCTTCTTCGTAACATATCTGGTAATTTCGTTCCTACGAAGTGGTGATTTTTCGAGGCTTATACTCACGATAGGTGCTGCCGGAATTATGGGCATACTGGTGCTCAGGTTTAAACCGTATATACTGAGCAGATTCAATGCCTGGGGACACGTGTGGGAGCCGGATTTTATCAATGGCATGGGATACCAGCAGACTAGAACCATGTCTTATGCATCTGGTGGAGGCCTTCTAGGTCTTGGCGCTGGAAATGGGTCTCTAAAGACTGTCGCAGCCTCTAACACAGACCTTGTGTTTGGGTTTGTAACTGAAGAATGGGGACTTATAATATCAATTCTGCTTGTCCTATGTATCATTACCCTCTCGCTGTTTGCGGTAAATTCAATCGTGGCAGGAAGATCGGCTTTCTATACGATAGCAGCATGCGGTGCTGCGACGATGATGATCTTTCAGACCATGCTAAATATATTTGGAGCGGTAGACCTGTTTCCTCTAACTGGAGTTACCTTCCCGTTCGTCTCTACGGGTGGTACGAGTGCGATGTGTTCATGGGCGATGCTGGCCTACTTTAAGGCTGCGGATATGCGTAAGGATGCAAGCCTTGCTATTAAGAGGAGACCTTGATGGGAACGAATACAAAAGGAGGTAGCATATGCGGAAACTAGAGCGTAGAGCGAATATATGTCTGCTGCTTGCCGCGTCGCTATTCATAGGGATATTGATTTTTACGTGGCGATTCGTAACCAAGGGGCAAGATTGGGCGAGCTTCTATGGAAATAGGCAGATATATACTAATGGTGAAGTCAATCGTGGTACTATTTACGACCGAAACGGTGTGATGCTTCTTAACTGCACCAAGGAGGGACTCGTGTATCCTTCTGATGCTTCACTTAGAAAAGCAACTGTTCATGCGGTTGGGGATCCAAAGGGCAATATTGCGACGGGCGCAATCAACGTGTTTAGACCGCAGCTCATCGGATATGATTTACTCAATGGTACTTATGATACTACTAAAGATGGAAGCAAAATTAACCTGACCATAGATTCCAAGGCTAATTTAGCTGCATATAAGGCGCTCGGAAATCGCCAGGGGATGGTCGGAGTATACAACTATAAAACTGGAGAGATAATGGCGATGGTATGTACGCCATCGGTTGATCCTAAGGGGACACTTCCAACAAATTCAAACTCATCTGAATATTTCAATACCTTCCTCTCTGGAAGGCTCACGCCAGGCTCAACATTTAAGACGGTAACAGCCGCTGCGGCGATTGATAATGTCGATGATATAGATGATTTCAGCTTTAACTGCACTGGTGTTACGTATGTAAATGGGTCGCCGATAAAGTGCACAGAGCGACATGGGCATGTCGACTTCGAGATGGCACTCGCCAAGTCTTGTAACGGCGCATTTGGCGAGATCACTCGTAAGGTTGGCGCAAGTGCCATGAAGGATTATGTCAAGAAGGTCGGGCTGACCAACTCGCTCGATATAAACGGAATTAAGACAGCAAAGGGCACATTCGTTTTTCCAAAGGATGACCCGATTAAACTTAGTTGGGCGGGCATCGGGCAGGCTGAGGATCTCGTGAATCCTGCCTCGATGATGGTCTATATGGGCGCTATTGCAAATGGTGGCAAAGCTATAAATCCTTATATAATAGGCTCATCTAATTTCCTTAAAAAGGTTACTGGCGGTGATTCATTAGGTAATTACCTGAGCAGTGGCACCGCAGGTAAGATGAAGAGCATGATGAAAAATGACGTTAAGGTTACATATGGAGAGAGTAACTTCCGAGGACTAGACATCTATGCAAAGTCTGGAACAGCAGAGACTGGGAGCGGAACACCTGATGCGTGGTTTGTTGGATTTATAGATGATGCAGATCATCCATATGCTTTCGTAGTATGGGTGAAAAACGGTGGCACCGGTTATAAGGTTGCAGGGCCGGTGGCTTACAAGACTTTGCTTGCGCTAGTGCAGAACAACTAGGATGCTAATGGTGCAGATTAGATGATGTATTTTATAGCTCTTATAATGATATTAATCGGCTGGATGTTTACATATACAGGACGTATTTGTTCAGATAAGGAAAAGGACATTAATAGTCTAGCGTTAGATGGCACAAATGCAATTGAAACTGAAGGCTTCCTAAAGGTGCTCGAGATCAGAAGCACTAGATATAGCTTCGAGTGTGACTGTGAGATTTCATTCAAAAGCGAAAACGGCAGAAATCTCAGATACAACAAAACGTTCTTTGGTTTAGACAGCAGCGCTTCATTTTTAAGAAAATGTGAGCGGAGAGGTGAGGTTCCCGTCACTATAATTTACGATAAAAAGTTCATCTGCTAGATTTTTATATAGAGGAGTTAAACCCGCAAGGTATAAATAGTAATGGAAAGAAGGGCTTCTGCCTTCTCAGGGAGCATGTTCATCTTACTAGGTCTGTTTATCATAGCGGCTACAATGCATATAATCCCATTTATGCATCTCTGATCGATAAATGCAGAAAGGGAGCTATCACCACAGCAGTGATAGCTCCCTCTTTCAGTCTTTTTAGCAAAGTTAAACATATTATCTTTCAAAGATTAATCGATAGTATGCTTCTTAACCCTGGGCAGTTGCAGTCTCAATAGCCTGAGCTTCGTCAACTACATACGAACCTTCTCTTCTCTTGAAGAAGCGCAGGACCACATATAGGAGTACGAGCCCTACTGCAAGTGCAAACCATGGAGATTCCATGATGCCAGCGATTACATAGCATACGGCTGATACAGATAGAACGGTCATAGCATAAGGTAGCTGAGTCTCGACGTGGCTAAGGTGTCTAACAGATGCGCCAGCAGATGACATGATTGTCGTATCTGAGATTGGCGAGCAGTGGTCGCCGCAAACTCCACCAGCCATGCAGGAAGAGATGAGGACAATCATCATATCAGGTCTATTCGCAGTTACTGCAAGTGCTATAGGAATTAGTATTCCGAAAGTCCCCCACGATGTGCCAGACGCAAAACCTAGAGCGCAAGATACGAGGAAGAACATCGCAGGTATTATCATGATTAATCCGCCAGGAATCTTATCCATCATATTGGCAACGAATTGCGCTAGACCTAGAGAATCAGTCATAGTTTTTAGAGTCCATGCCATTGTCAGAACGAGAATTGGTGAAACCATTGATTTGAATCCCTCTGGAACACATTCCATAAGCTCCGAGAAAGGAACGACTCTTCTAATCATGTAGTAGACAACTGTAATAACAAGTGAAACAACACTTCCGAGCACTAGCGAAGTGGATGCATCGCAACCTGCAAATGCAGTTACAAATGATTTTCCGCTCCAAAATCCTCCAGTATATAGCATGCCAGTGATGCAAGAGATGATGAGAATTATTACTGGAAACATCAAATCCATTACTATTCCTTGATGTACTGTCTCGGCAGCACTGTCATTCTTCAATGCTGCAGTATCTTGCACTGTAAATAGGTCGCCGTTTTCTACGGCATTTTTCTCATAAGCTGCCATTTTTCCATAGTCGAAGTTCATAGTTATAATCATGAACATCATGGCGATGGTGAGAAGTGCGTAGAAGTTGTAAGGGATAGCCTGAATAAATATGCTTAGACCATTTTTTCCCTCTACAAAACCGCTTACAGCTGCAGCCCAAGATGAAATAGGAGCTAAAATGCAGACTGGTGCTGCAGTTGCATCTATTAAATATGCGAGCTTAGCTCTCGATATGTTGTATTTGTCAGTAAGTGGCTTCATAACACTACCAACAGTTAGACAGTTGAAGTAGTCGTCTACGAAAATGAGAATTCCTAGAGTAACGGTCGAGTACTGTGCGCCGCGACGAGTCTTAATCCTCTGAGCTGCCCAATTTCCGAAAGCAGCGGAACCGCCTGATAGATTCATCATAGCGACGAGCATACCGAGTATAACTAAGAATACTAGGATTCCTACATTTCCCGCTGAAGACAGTGATGAAACGAATCCATCTATCATCACATGATTCATAAATTTAGGGAAATTCATTCCAGAATATATAAGTCCTCCTGCAAGAATTCCGATGAACAGCGAGCTGTATACTTCTTTTGTGATGAGGGCTAGTCCGATAGCGACGATAGGCGGTAGTACGGCCCATATCGTTGCATACATTGCAGGCTTACTGTCAGCAGCCATTGCTACAATCGGAACAGCCGCTATGAAGAGCGCGGTAAGCCCGAACACGTACATAATTCTACTTCTGTTAATGCGTATCATTTTAAAACCTCCGTATAAATAAAATAGCCATGAATAACGTCTGAAACGTATCCATGGTTCGTACGTAAGCAATGCAAAAATACGCATTAGCTTTATACCATTGATAGCGCTCCACATTTTACGATGTGACAGTTCGGCGCATATTATGCACCGACCCAGAAAATATCATTGGGGTGATATTCTCTTCGGCGGATTTCCCTTTCCCTAGCAGCAGCTTCCCACGCTGTAGCTGCCCGGTACTCTTGAGCTCCGCGACCTCTATCGAGTCAGTCTTATTCAAAAGCTGGTTCTATATTAATACCAACTTTGGTCCAAAGTCAAGGAAAAATCCAAAAATATTAAAATTCTTTGTGAAATCACACAACAATAGTAGGGAGAATAAATATATAAGTTTTATGATTTTGCATTTCGTATTATTGTGCACATTTCTATAGTACATCCCTTCACCCTCTTCGGCAGTTTAAAACACAGCGATAAGTGATATAATTCAGTTAGAGGGTAGCTTCATGATTTCTGTAATATCAATATTCTCCTGCATTTTTAAATGTTTTTAATGTATGTGTGATACATAAGCGGGCAATTGTCATGGTACATGTGTAGAGGAGTGTTAATCTGCCAACTCTGAATGACAAAGGTATAGTAAGAAATAGAAAAATAGTAAGAAACTGAGGAGATGAAGGTTAATGAATAAAGCATTCACATCAGATGAGTTTAAAAATTTAATAATAGATAGAGATAAAACCGAGAGACTCATAGTGGAAGAAAGCATCATCAGTGATACAGATCTCGAAGGATTTGACATGACAAATATCACGTTTAAGCTCTGCAGCTTTGAAAACTGCAACCTCACAGGTGCAGACTTCAGCGAATCCAGCATATCGGGCACACTCTTTCGAGAGTGCCCGATGCACGGATGCAGGTTCGTAGGTTCCGATATGACCGAAGCCATCTTCCGCGATATCGACCTCTCGGACAGCGACCTAAGCGGAGCAAATCTGTATGCCGCAGTCCTCGAGGACGCCAATCTCGATGGCATAATCGTAGACGAAAATACCAAATGGTACAGGATGGTGCCTCCGGAGGAAGGTGCATTTATAGCATGGAAATGCTGCTCTGAGCTCAGAGTAGTTCAGCTCCTAGTTCCAAGAGAGGCACGGCGAGTTTCGGCTACGCGTGAAACCTGCAGATGTGATAAGGCTAAGGTGTTATCAATTAAGAGCATAGATGAGACTATCAGCTACGACTGGGCTCAGTCCACAGTCGATCCAGATTTCTATTATGAACGAGGGAAATGGGTAGAGCCAGCTAACGGATTCGAGCCAGATCGGTGGAAGGATTCATCACGAGGAATACATTTTTTTATGGAAAGAGAACAGTGCATAGCATATCAAACTGTATAATTTGTAAACGGATATTATCCGCTAAATTATTTTCAGCTAAAATGTAAAATTCTTACAAAAATATAATCATAGTCGCATAAATAAAGGCTAAACAAACAAAAAAACTGTAGTATGACCACATATAATTTTGTCAAAAAGCTACAAAATAGCAAAAAAACTGCAAAAAGACATTGTTTGACGAGCAATATATTCATTTGTATAATTCAATTATATTTATGACAAGTTTAATGCGGTTAAACTTAAGGAGGTAAGTAGATGAAAGTAATTATGTCGGGCAACGAAGCTATTGCTCGCGGCGCATATGAAGGTGGCTGCCAGTTTGCTTCGGCTTATCCCGGTACTCCAAGCACCGAGATCCTCGAGAACATGCCTCAGTACAAGGATGATGTGTACTCAGAGTGGGCTCCTAACGAGAAGGTAGCTGCAGAAGCTGCTATCGGTGCATCAATTGCAGGTGTTAGATCGTTCTGCGCTATGAAGCACGTAGGTGTTAACGTTGCAGCAGACCCTATCTTCACAATCGCATATACTGGAGTTACAGGTGGATTTGTTATCGTATCCGCTGACGACCCAGGTCAGCACAGCTCACAGAATGAGCAGGACAACAGAAACTACGCAAAGGCAGCAAGACTGCTCATGCTAGAACCTGCCAACTCTCAGGAATGTAAGGATTACATGAAGATGGCATTTGGTCTTTCCGAGAGATTCGATGCTCCAGTTCTTTTCCATGTAACAACTAGAGTCTGTCACTCAAAGGGAATCGTAGAACTCGGCGATAGAGAAGAGCACGAGTACGTTCCTTACAAGAAGCAGATTGAAAAGTATGTTTCCGCACCAGCTAATGCTAAGAAGATGAGAGTTAATCTCGAGACTAAGCTAGCTAACATGGAGGCTTATGCAAATGAAGCAGAGATTAACCAGCCTGAGTGGCACTCGACTAAGATCGGTGTTGTTACATCTGGTATTTCTTATCAGTATGCTAAGGAAACATTTGGCGAGGATGCTTCATACCTCAAACTAGGGAATGACATTCCCTCTACCTACAGACCTAATCAAGGATTTCTGCAGCAAGGTAGATAAGGTATATGTAATCGAAGAGATGGACCCATACCTACAGGAGTTCCTCGAGATTCACGGAATTGAGTGCATTGGAAATCAGCAGATTCCAAAGTTCGACGAGCTCAACACAGATATCGTTAGAGAGGCGCTCACAGGAGTTAAGCCTGAGTCTTATGATTCAGAACTTCAGTCTGTTGTACGTCCTCCAACGCTGTGTGCAGGATGTCCTCACAGAGGATTCTTCCAGGCAATCAAGAAGAAGAAGGGTCTCATGATCAACGGAGACATCGGTTGCTATACACTCGGAGCAAACGCTCCTCTTAGCGCACTTGATACAGCTATTTGTATGGGAGCTTCCCTATCAATGGCTCACGGTGCTGCACAGGCTTACAAGGTTGCAGGTGCAAAGACTAAGGCAGTAGGTGTACTTGGAGATTCCACATTCTTCCACAGCGGTATCACAAGTTTGATGGATGCTGTATACAACCAGAGCGATAGCATCAGCGTTATACTCGACAACAGAATCACTGGTATGACTGGTCACCAGGAGAACCCTGGAACAGGATTCACACTCATGGGCAAGCCAGCACCAGAGGTTGATATTCCTGCTCTAGTTAAGGCAGTAGGAATCAAGGAAGAGAATATTTACACAGTAAATCCTCTACACCTTGACGAAGTTGATAAGGTTCTCGACGCTTGTATCGCTAGCGAAGAGCCAACAGTTATCATTACAAGATGGCCATGCGTACTCAAGAAGTTCAGCCAGCAGGATCTTGATGAGTTCAAGGGACTTCACCAGACTCAGTGCCACATCATTCAGGACAAGTGCAGAAACTGTAAGGCTTGCGTAAGAACAGGTTGCCCAGCTCTCATGTCTTCAAAGGATGATGTTGTTATCGATGTTAATAGCTGCGTAGGCTGTACAGTCTGCAAGCAGGTATGCCCATTTGATGCTATTGAGGAGGTGCAGAGATAATGAGTGATGTTAAGAATATTCTCCTCGTAGAGTAGGTGGACAGGGAACAATCCTTGCAAGTAAGATTCTTACGAGCGGCCTAATGGAAGCTGGTTACGATGTTAAGATGAGTGAGATTCACGGAATGTCACAGCGTGGCGGAAGTGTAAGCACTCAGGTAAGATACGGTAAAGAAGTTCTTTCTCCAATCGTAGGAAAGGGTTCTGCAGACGTAATCGTAGCATTTGAGAGAATGGAAGCCCTAAGATGGCTTGAGTATCTCAAGGTTGGCGGTAAGATGGTAGTTAACGACTTCAAAATCAACCCTGCTCCAGTAAACCTAGGTAAGGCAGAGTATCCAGATGATATCATCGAGGATCTAAAGACAAAGTGCCAGGTAACTGCTGTTAAGGCAGGAGAAATCGCTACAGATCTTGGAAATGCTAAGGCTATGAACGTGGTACTCCTAGGAGCACTAGTTAAGGCTATAGGTTCTCTAGACGATGTAGATTGGGATGCTCAGATTGAGAAGAACGTAAAGCCTAAGTTCGTTGAGCTCAACAAGAAGGCGTTCAAGGCAGGATACGATCTATAAAGAATCCGTAGCTATCAGGACTAATTCCCATTAGTCGCGCTGATGGATGTTTAATAAGATGATTAAGGAGAGGGGAGACCTTCTCCTTTTTTACTAAATCTGTTAAAAGCTCATGAATTATAGCGGTAATGGTATATATAACTAATGTAATAAGCTGCCTTTATGCTATAATATAGGAGCTTAAGGAAATAACTAGTCCACGGCAGACATACAAAGTAATTGTTATGTTATTTAAGGAGGTAATGTATGTTAAAGAATTTTGCAGAAATGGCAGAAATGGTTAGAAGTAATCCTGTCAAGAAGAGAATTGTCCTAGCTTGCGCTCGACGAGCACTCTCTAGAGGCTGTAAATGAGGCAGTTAAGGAAGGCATCGTTGAGGCAGTTCTCGTTGGTAAAGAGGATATGATTAGAGATTATTAAAGAACATGGTCTAGCTCTAGAAGATGCAACAATCTACAATGCAGATGACGACGTTGAAATCGCTAAGATTGCTGTAAGACTTATCAACGAAGGCAAGGGCGACTTCCTTATGAAGGGTAAGATGCAGACATCTGATCTTCTCAAGCAGGTTGTAAATAAAGAAACTGGTCTCAACATGGGCAAGGTAATGTCTCACGTAGGGACTATTCGAAGTTCCTAACTACCACAAGCTAGTGGTTCTGACAGACGGAGGAATGCTCCTTCACCCAACACTAGAACAGAAGGCTCAGATTGTTGAGAATGCAGTTGGAGCTCTTAACAACATGGGATATGAGAACCCTAAGGTTGCAGCACTTTGTGCAGCTGAAAAGCTTAACGAGAAAGCGCCTGAGTCAGTAGACGCAGCAGCTCTCAAGGAAATGAACGAGAAGGGCGAAATAAAGGACTGCGTAATAGAGGGACCAATCTCTTACGATATCGCACTAAGCAAGGAAATTGCTGACTTCAAGGGATTCGAGAGCCCAGTAGCTGGTGACGCGGACGTTCTACTCGTTCCAGATATGGCTGCAGGAAACTTCATCGGAAAGTCTTGGGTAATCCAGGGCGGCGGTAGAATGACAGGTCTTGTCGTTGGTGCAAAGGCTCAATCGTACTCACTTCACGTGGTTCCGGGTGCTGACGAGAAGTTCTATTCAATCGTATTCGCAGCTGCAGCATCAAAGTAAGGTTTCTATTAGATGTTCGAACAATTTAAGGACAAGTTAGTATGTGACTATAGCACTCGAAATGGCGGGGTGAGCACGGGGTGTTACGACTCGATGAATCTGAGTCTGACGACAGATGATGCCCTTGCAAATATCCTCGAAAATTACAAGCTATGGTGCGGTTCGCTTGGGATTGACACGCGGCAGCTCGTCATGCTTCACCAGACGCATAGTAGCGAGGTAATCCGCGTAGATGAAGAGAACTGCGGTGAAGGACTGTATAAGCCAAGGCGGGCAGGTGTAGATGGGATGGTGACAAATTCTAAGGGTGTCGCACTAATTACGTCGCATGCGGACTGTGCGCCAATCTATATCTATGATCCTGTTAACGAGGCTATAGGACTTAGTCATGCGGGATGGAGAGGAACAACTCTCGAAATTGCAAGACGTACAGTGGAAAAGATGAAGGAAGAGTTCGATTCAAATCCTGCTGAGTTATACGCTGCAATTGGACCGTGCATTTCAATGAAAAACTTCGAGTGCGGTGAAGATGTAATATCAGCGATTTCGAATATGAGTGTAAAGGATATTCCTGGAGCATATACGTATAATCCAGAACGAGGCAAGTTCTATGTCTCGCTGCCGATAGTCAATAAGGCTGTTCTTATGAGTACTGGCATTCCCGAATCACAGATAGAGATTGATGGTAGATGCACGTTTGCCGAGAGAAAAAAGTACTTCTCTCACAGAAGAGATGGACTCAAACGAGGCGGACAGATGGCGGTGCTGATGCTTAAGTAGAATGTCTGATATGTTGGTAACATTGCAAAAACCGATTGAGATAAAAACAAATAGAACAGAAGTGTCTTGTGGCACAGAAATAAAAAAGCTTGGGGTATCACCCCAAGCTTTTTGCTTCTGGCTGTAGCTACCTCAAGCTTTTCGTCTATATATGAATATATAGATATAATCCATCGAGCATATCGAAATGAATGTCATACTGAATACTGAAAGAGCCATGTAATATGCTCAAGTACGTAAGTGAAGATAATCATTCATAATTCGTGGCTCAATTAGATATAGGCTTGAATCAATCAAATTACTTAATGTTTAGAACCTTCTTTTCGCCTCTTTTTCTGTACTCATGAAGCTCAGCTGTTGCCGTTAGCAGAACATCTGTAGATGAGTTCAGTGCAGTCTCGCAAGAGTCCTGAATTACTCCGCAGATAAATCCAACACCAACAACCTGCATTGAAATGTCCGCAGGTAGCCCGAACAGTGAGCATGCCAGTGGAATCAGCAGCAGTGAGCCTCCTGCAACTCCGGAAGCGCCAGCTGCACTAATTGCAGTCAAGAATATCAGCAAGATTGCAGAAGGGATATCAACCTTTACACCCATAGTATTACAAGCGGCTAATGACATGACTGCGATGGTAACAGCTGCACCAGCCATATTTATGGTTGCTCCTAGTGGAATTGAAATCGGATATGTGTTCACATCTAGACCAAGGTCTTCGCAGAGCTCTAAATTAACTGGAATATTAGCCGCAGAGCTTCGCGTAAAGAATGCCGTGATACCACTATTGCTTAAGCACTTGAATACAAGTGGATAAGGGTTCTGGTGCGATGCCAAAAATACGATAAGCGGATTAACAACAAGAGCTATAAACACCATAGTTCCAACGAGGAGTAGAATAAGTGATGCGTATTTTGCAAGTGCTCCTATTCCGCTAGTAGAAATGGAGTTAAATACTAGCCCCATTACGCCGATAGGCGCAAACTGGATGATCCAACGAACACACTTAGTAATCGCATCAGATAAATCTGATAAAAGATCCTTAGTAGAGTCAGATGCCGACCTTAGTGCGACACCGATTATAATCGCCCATGCGAGAACGCCGAGGAAGTTTGTATTAACAATTGCGTTGATCGGGTTGTCGATGGCATTTAGAAGGACAGTCTTAAGAACTGATATGATATTGTCAGGTGCAGCAACCTTTTTCAGCAGACTTTTGCAAGAATAAGAGTCTGTGGGAATAAGAAGCTGGCAACGACAGCACAGAGTCCTGCGGAAAGTGTTCCAACAATATATGGGACAATAACTGTAGACATATTAGTTTTTCGTTCCGGATTTATGCTGGGCGATAGCAGCCATTACAAGGATAAATACCATCAGAGGAGCGATTGCTTTGAGTGCCCCAACGAATAGGTCGCCAAATAATGTTAAAAAAATGCGAGTTGCTTCGGTGCGATAACGGCAAGCGAAATGCCGATAACAAGACCGATGATGATTTGTACAATCAAGCTTAGTTTGTTCCAAGCTCTAAAAATGGATTTCATATAGAACCCCTCAATTAAATAAAATATTTCGCAACGATATTTATACTATAAATAGCTACGTGGTGCAATTAAAAACAATTTTATGACAAATATTTTTGTGATAAGGAACAGTCTTGAAATGAGCCAACCTGAAAAACGAGTTATGTATAGCTATAAAGGTTCATTGCGGCAAAAATAGCGAGTGTGATAAACTTAATAGGTTAGAAATGATTAGGAGGTGCTAGATGAGATTATTAGCTATGATTTCTAGTGCAATAATGGTAATAGTAGGTACGTTCTGTGTTGCCAATTCAACAGCAGCATTTACATCGGTTGCATTTGTTGTAGGTAGCGCGCTGCTTATCATGGGAATATTAGAACTCGTCGTGTTCAGAAATGTTGGATATGAAGAGAACATGATAACAAAGACGTACGTTGTTCAGGCAGTAATCTCTGCATTTTTTTAGGAGTAATGTTCTTGTCTGGACAGGTGAGTGAGGACGTAGCTGTAACAGCAATCTTTGCTATGATGCTCATGACCAGCGGACTAGCAGCTGACTTTAGTATAAATATCGATATTAAGACAAACTCTTTAAGTGAGAAAAGGACTTTTATCCTCGGTACAGCCATGACATTGCTCGGCGCGTACATGTTCTTCAACAAGAGCGTGTTAAACTTACATGTTATGCTGCTTATTGGAATTGCAGCCATTCTTATTGGAATAGACAGATTTAGAATAGGTATGAGCTTAGACTATAACAAGCCAGAGTTCTTAAGTAAAAATGAAGAAAAGCTTGAAAGAGCAAAAAGAGAAGAAAGAGGAATACAAGAATAGCTATCGAAGCTACACGTCGATCGAGAGCAGCGCAACAAAATTAAGCAGCTTGAAGGAAATCTCGAAAGAAAGGTCAAGACGCGAGAGCATAGCTGGAGCAAGAAGAAACAAGAAGTAAAATTTATAGTGCTAAATGCTAAGTGCTAAGTGCTAAGTGCTAAGTGCTAAGTGCTAAGTGCTAAGTGCCAAGTACTGGGTGCCAAGTGCCAAGTGCCAAGAAGCACTAACGCAACTGACGGAAATGGGCAGTCAAAGTTTGATAAAACTATAAAGTCTACAGAAAGAAAAACTGTAGAACCGTGCATACTGGGAAAAAAATAGAAAAACAAAGGTGTGGAGAGATTCCGCGCCTTTTTTTACTTTTAACCGAAAAAAACCAACGAAGAGAAGACAAAAATACATACATATAGGTAAATGCGTAAATGAGGGCAGTATATATAGAATAAAATGTGCAGAACAGATGAAAGCTATAAAAAAATCAACAGTGCATATATAGGGTGAAATGTAGATAAGTTATACATATATATAGATATGAAAAATATGAAATAGATAATAATAAAATATGTAGTAATTTAAAGTGCAAAAATCTATTGACCAATAGTGTTATATTTCCTATAATAACAACACTCGTTGCT